>FUFK010037736.1_pt1 | contig 159845 bp, 114 predicted proteins | sample 1021851 | NCBI WGS metagenome assembly FUFK01 (sample SAMEA51879418, study PRJEB19060) | metagenome | reverse complement strand
GGCGCCGAGAGAGGGATTCGAACCCACGACCTGCGGATTAACAGTCCGCCGCTCCACCAGCTAAGCTATCTCGGCAACATCCCAGCGACTACCCCTCCATTGATGAAGGAATCGGGTGGGTAGAATTATCATTCCCACTCAATTGTACCAGGAGGTTTGTGGGTAATATCGTAAACAACTCGATTTACACTTCCCTTCAGTGCATTGGTTATACGAGTTGAAGTAGCAGCCAGTACCTCATGAGGAATAGGAGCATAATGAGCTGACATACCGTCTAAACTGTGAACTGCTCTGACAACTATGGTCTCTCCGTGAACTCGAACATCCCCATGTACTCCCACGCTCCGAACAGGTAACAAGGCTGCGAAATATTGCCAAGGAATGTCACATTTGCCTTCTTCAGCAGCCGCACGAAGATCTTCTTCGACAATGTGACATGCTTCCCTACAAGTTTCAACACGTTCTCGGGTTAATTCTCCTAGAACACGAACAGCAAGACCAGGTCCAGGGAAAGGCTGTCTTTCAGAGGATGGAATGTCTAAAACGCGGGCTATCGCTCTCACCTCGTCTTTGTAAAATTCTCTCAACGGTTCTACAATTACTAAATCAACATCTTCTGGAAGTCCTCCCACATTGTGATGTGATTTGATTGTATCACGAGAACCCCCTCCTGACTCAATCCAGTCTGGAGCGATTGTTCCTTGAACAAGATACTTGGCACCAATCAAATCTTGCTCTTCTTCAAAAACTCTGATGAATTGTTCACCAATTACCTTTCTTTTCTCTTCAGGATCAATTACACCTTCAAGATGCTTGAAGAATCTGTCACTAGCGTCTACCACCTTAAGATTCAAACCCTGCTCATGGAGCATTTTTGATACTTCTTCTGTCTCATTCTTTCTCATGAATCCTGTGTCAACATATACGCAATGTAGCATAGACCCAATCGCACGATTCGCTAAAACCGCAGCAACTGTACTGTCGATACCTCCACTGCATGCAATGATTGCAGTATCATCAATCTTCGATGTTAGGGCCTCTACAGCCTCATCGATTAACATCTGAGTGTCCATAGGACCACCTAAGCGCCACGTTCTTCTTGGAGGGCTTGATCATCGGCAATAACTGCATTTGTTCTCATTTCCCTGTATGCGACTATTGCTTCCGCTATTGAATCGTTTGCAACCCCAATAATCTGTAAAGCGAGCAACGCTGCGTTATCCCCTCTGTCAACCCCAACGGTCGCTACAGGCATTCCTGGAGGCATCTGAACAATACTCAAGAGACTGTCATACGGTACTTTACTCCCTACTGGTACACCAATAACTGGTTTAGAGGTCATTGATGCAAGAACACCGGGAAGAGCAGCAGCCACTCCAGCCATCCCGATATACACCATGCATCCATCTTCTTCAGCAACATCTACAATTCCGTGAAGATAATCAGGAGAACGATGGGCACTAGCTATACGAATTTGATACTTAACTTCGAAACTATCGAGTATTTTCGCTGCTTTTTCTGCTACCGGCATGTCCGACTTGCTACCTAGTACAATTGTGATGTCCATGTGCCTCCGCAGGGCAGTCGGTTCAAAGCGTTCACCGTTTGAACTAATCATTAGAAAACAGTGAATCTAGTATCAAAGTGCCTTCCATTAGCACGATTACAGGTAAAGCGACCAAAAGTAGGGATAATGGATCGGGGGGGCTAACAAATGCAGAAAATGCAACGGTTACAAACCAGATTTCTCGACGTCTGGAAGAGATAGATTCTCTGCTTACTAATTCTCTTCTTAGAAGTGCTAGGATAACCAAGGGAGTTTGAAAAACAAGTACACTCGCTCCTGTTAAAGAAACAATGAAACCAGCCCATGCCTCTAGTTGCCAAGTTGTAGTAAGTCCTACTGATGCAGCATCCGAAGTAAGATATTCTAACAACAGCGGTATTACAAATTCAAAAGAATAGAACACTCCCAAAATAGATAATCCAAACATCGAGAAAAAAACAACAATTGCAGTTCCAACATGAGGTTGAATAGAAATAGAAAGATCTGATGCAGATTCCCGTAAAGAGTCAACTCTTCTTCCGCGTAGGAGTACATCGATAGAAAGAACAATTACAATTACTGTCAGCGCAAGGTATCCCGCAATTCTCAAACGCAGAAGAACTACTTCGAGTGGATGTAGTACAACTACCTTGGCACCATCAGGTAAAAATGATGAAGATAGTAACCATTGGACGCCTTCTCCTGCGAGTATGTACCCTATGGAAATACAAAGAATACCAACAAATGCAAGTAGACCTATTCTAACTCTGATTTGCTCGCCTAATACGCGTAAAATCTCAAAAGATTCTACTTCCTTAGAGCGCATCAAAAAATTGCCTCCTTATTTCAGCATAATTTAGTATCGAAATTAGAATTTTGGCATATCTGGAAGTTCGACATCATCTTTTCTTTCCTTAGGTTTCTCAGCATTTGGTCTTCCAGTCATCTCAGGCATATCAGGAAGTGGCTCGTGTTCTTTTTGCCCATCTTTAGTTCTTCTTTGAGGAGATACTTCAGGCTCAGGCGCCTCAATCTTCTGACCTCTTTTCTCACCTTTACGTTCTGGACTCTTTGGAGTAGAAACATCCTCGTTTTTCTTAGACTGCTTAAGGGGGTCGTCCCCACCTATCCTTAGATTTCCGGAATCAGAATCTAGGCCGGTTGCAGTTACCTTAGGGCCTACTGGAACACCATTAATCATCCATCTTCCAGTCTTTGGATCTAATTCTGCGGTAGCAGGAAGACTAGTTGGCCTGACTGGCATCTCTCCTGTAATACTTGGAGTAGCCTTAATTGGAGAAGAAGAGTCTTCAATTTCTTGGTCTAATATTTCAGATTCACTAACTTCGTCTTCTGAAATATCCACTTCTTTCTCTTCAGGTTCTTCGATGGAAGATTCGGTTTCTTCGTCTTGAGATATTTCTACATCTTGCACTTCTTCTTCGACTGTAGGAGACTTCTCTTCAGCCCCCAGTAAGGATTCATTTTCTAGTGTTGATTCAGAAGAATTTTCATTTGGAGATTCAATTCCCAAAAGCGTTGAGGCATCTGGAATAAATTCCTCATGAATGTCTTTTTCTATCGCATTAACGTCATCCTTATCCAGATGTAATTTGGCTTCTTCTTTTGGGGCCTCTATCACAAATTCTGGGTCAGATGATTCTTCTGCAGCCTCATTTTCTTCTATGTTCGCCATAATACCTGACGAAGAAGATGTAACCCCTAACTCCACTAACTTATCCATCTCACCGAGGGCGGAGTCAACTGTTTCAGAATCAACCCTCTGTGCTTCTCCCAAAACTGACGCAATAACTTCAGCGGCAAGGGGATTAATCACTCTATCATTTGATCTACCAACAGGAGGTAATTCAGATGGAGGTTGTTCAGATTTAGCAGGTTTGGGCCTTATTGAGAATGCTACTGGAGTAAGGAAAACCATTATCCAAATCATGATAATTTCTTGAGTACCAATCATAGATGCTTGGGACCATGTGGGTCCACTTGGGTCCATTCCAAGGAGGCGAAAAAGAGCATAAATCGGATGGATTTTCATTCCACCTTGGTCAAAGAGGAAACCCGGGAGGATACCCAGCATACTATTCAATACGAATAGTAATGATGCACCAAGAAGAATTACTCTAGAAAGTAAAATCCTAATACTGCTGGACTGATTTAATTGCTCAACCTTAGCAACCGTTCCGGCTTCCATTGCTTCTGCCTGTTCTGACAAACTAGCTGTTTTTGGCATTTCGAAAACTGGTCTTTTACGAAGACCTACTCTAGCAGCAGTTAGTGAAATAGGAAGAAGAATCAATTGTACATTCTCTTGAAGTGTAATTACTCCAGATTCAGAGTATGCTGCAGCAGAAAATTCTAGTCCTAACAAATTAGCAATGTAATAATGAAGATGGAATTTCATTGGCACAACACCTGAAATTACTGCAGGAAATAATCCTAACCACGAATTCAAGAGAAGTGAAAGAATAAGCAACACTGAAACGCCACTCGCAAAGAAACCAACTCGCGGAGCAACGCGTGACATGGTGACGCCTCTGTACAGAGCACCTAAGGAGGGTCATTTAACGATGACCGCTAAACTTAGTTTAATCATCGACGGACAATTATGGATAAAACATCCCCATCTTTCAATAAATGGTCTAACCCCACTCGTTGCCAATCAAACTTAGCAGATGGCCCCTTAACTCGAGCATATCGAAATTTACGAACAAAATCTCGATGTAATTTTTCACAAACATGACGAACAGTGCTCGTATCCTTAATGATTAGAGGCTCGACCATATCTGCATCTTCACCTTGAGGTTTGAGAAATACTCTCATGAACTTTAAATGTTCAAAAATGAAATCTTTCATTTCTTCTATACCTTGTCCCGTTTTCGCAGAAACAGGTAAAATAGGCCAATTTTCAGGAACCATTTCTCTAGCACGTGCCATATCTTGTTCTGAGGCTAGATCAACCTTGTTGATTACAACGACAGCACTAGAATAAACACAATTTCCTGCAAGTGTATCGACAATGTGATCGTGTGTTGACACACTGCGCATGGTCACTTCTGCAGAAACTATTCCATACGAACGTACAATTTCTTGTACATCTTCAAATTCTACATTTGGTTGATCGCATGTTGAACGAACTACAATTCCCCCTCTACCTGTTCGATTAATGAAAACCTGAGGTTTCGATTCATTCAATCTCATTCCAGAACGATTTAATTCAGCATCCAAGATATTGAAATGAGAATCTTGGAATGGGTCAACAACATACAAAACCATATCAGAAGAGCGAATTACGTTGAGAATTTCTTTACCTCTTCCTTTTCCATCTGCTGCACCTTTAATCAATCCAGGAAGGTCCAAGATCTGAATCTTCGCTCCATTATGTTCCAATAATCCCGGAATACAAGTCAGGGTTGTAAACGCAAAGGATCCCGTCTCAGAATCAACCCCAGTTAGTTGACTAATCAAACTTGACTTACCAACACTTGGAAAACCAACAAGTGCAACAGAGGCATCCCCTGACTTCTTTACCTCAAAACCGTCACTTCCTCCACTAGATTTAGAATGAGCCGCAGCCTTTTCTTCTTTCGCCTTTAGTGCTGCAATCTTAGCTTTTAGTTTACCAATATGAGCATTAGTGGCCTTATTCTTCTGGGTCTTGAGAATCTCTTCTTCAAGCGATGCGATCTGTTCACGAATCGTCGCCATTTCCTCTCGTCCCCCCTATCAACATGCTATGCTCTCAACGACTACTCTTCAATCCCGCGTCCTAGAGCGAGGTTTCATGCCCAACTAGTCAAACGGACCAAAGAGGATGACATGCCGGACCTGCAGATTCGATTGGTTGATGTCGACACGTGGCACAAATTAGTTAGCATGACATTCTCAGAAATGGCTGACGGAATGGAAAATCAAAAACTTAGAGAGACTAGACCATTACTAAATCCCCTTCTAGAACGTAGCTTTACTACCGATTTAGAAGGTGATTTTCTTCAATGGACAGATAAATGGGGAAAAGAAGTTGGCAATGGGATGATTATTGAAGAACTAAAAATTGCAGTCGACCGAAAAATGCTAGGAATAGAAGATGCATGTCAACCATTATCCATTTTATCACAATGGTGCAGTACAGGAGAGTGGGCTGCTTGGGAAGCAAGAGTACTATTGTATGTTGAACCTCAACTAGATTCAGAACTATCTGACGCCGAGGAATTGTATAGGGAAGAGGTCTGGAAAATAGCACTAGAAAAGATAGGATTAACTGATAAGGCATCATACGTTGAATCCGTTATTCTTGACTGGATGGCAAGAAGAGAGGCATTGGGAGAAACAATGGATGAAACAAAGGACCCATTGATAATTTCAACAATGCAAGCTCATCAAAGAGCATCTAATGAGTTACATGAAATTGCTTATCAATTAAGAAAAAATCATTCTTTGATAGCCTTAGTTGGAAGAGAATGGTTAGAACCACAAAGGTGGGGTCAAGGTCAATGGAACTTAGCCAGAATATTGTATGACGGATGGCCAGAGGTATGAATATGAAGCCCGCGTTGATAGTTTTGGGGCGTTTTCAACCATTTCATAATGGACATGCTGCTTTGATTAACGAAGCAATGTCTTACCTTGAGGATAACAGATTAGATTTACCTCTACGAATTTGTATTGGTTCATCAACTATTGAACCATCTCTGAATAATCCTTGGGATGTAGAAGAACGAGAGAAAATGATTAGAGTATGGTTAGGACACGTAGATGCTGAAATTGTACATGTTCCTGACTTAGGTGACCCCCCTAATTATGTACGCCATGCTGAAAAGTTTCACGGACCTGCTGGAATTATTTTTACCACGGACAATGGGACTGCTGATCTGTATGCTGCAGCAGGTTGGAATACAATTACTAGTGATTTAGTGAATAGAAATGATTGGCAAGGGTGGAGAGTTAGGGCGACTATTCAGATGATGTCAACAATTTCAGATATTCAAGGAGTCAGGACTGTGCTGAATCAAAATATTCCAGAAGAAGTTGTGGATTGGTTGATAGAAAATGATGCAATCAAACGATTAGCATTCATGGGAATGGGAGGAGAACCAGTTGGATGATTAGGAGCAAGATGTTCCTACAACACTGTTTTGAGTTAATTTGTCTTTGATATCCTCAATTCTTTCCCCATTAGTACCTACGTCGCTAACTCCAAGCCGAGATTCAGAATGAATCCAAACAACTGCGTCTGGGCCGTCACATTCTACATGGAAAAACAAATCATCAGCAAACCTCAATAAATTTGTTTTCACTACAATGTGAACTTCCATCTTAACCCCGTCATTTCGATATACTTCTTTTGCAAGTGAATTCTCCGATATCCATAAATCGATAGAATTTGATATTGACAATAATGAGGTATTAGAAAATCTCAACTCACTCTCACCGGTAGAACGATGAGAATTGGGAGCGATGCGGGAACAGTTGTAAGGTGAATCATCACAAGAGGTAGGAAATTCATCCGATTCAGGTTGGGTGGCTATATTAGCAATCTGAATTACTCCTACAATCGAAGGATAAAGAAGGAGGAAAATAGCACCATAGACAACCACGGAACTCTTACTGATTCTCATCTGATGTAACTACAACCCTTGCTACCTTTAGAACTCTGTCTCGAAGCATCCATCCGGATTCTAGTTCTGATGCAACATGTCCAGATGGATATTCATCAGAGGGAGGAATTGTAGTAATTGCTTCCATCCTAGCAGGATCAAATAATTGGCCTACAGTATCAATTTTTACAACACCTTCTGCTGTTAANGAACTAATAATTTCAGAATAAAGAAGTCGTATACCTGTAGAAAGAGAATCTTGTGCATCTTCTTCAACATGTTCTAGTGCCCTCTCAATATTTTCCACTGAACTAACTATTCGACGAGCTAAACCTGTAGCCCCATAGCGTACTCCCTCAGATCTGGTCTTAGCTACTTGAGACAATGCATTTTGAACCTCTGCCTGTTTATACAGCAAATCTTTCTTTGCTAGTTCTAATTCTTGCTCTAATTCCTCAATTCTCTGCTCTGGGCTTAGTGGTTCATCAGACTCTGATTCCGAAACTGATTCTTGGGCCTCTTCCTCATCAGTAGGGTCATCCATGCTAATTCCAATCGCATCCCCTTCATCAATTCCTCTATGGATTAATCGTCATCATTACTAAAATCAACGGGACGATTCTCATTGAGCCATACCAGAGTCATCTCCATTCGTTCATGAGTAGGGTGTACTTCGACCAAAGCTACTGGGGAATGCACATCTCCCGCTATTTCTTCTGCCAATAGAAGAGGAATCTCAATTCGATTATTTTCGATATCGTGATGTAAGAATGTTGAGGGAACCCCACATTCATCAATCAATTCTTCAATATAATCTTCGGCGTCTTCGTTAGAACAATATATTGCTCCAAAAAGTAGCGTTCCGTCATCAGTTAAAGTCTCATGAGGAGAAATTGTTGCCTCACCTCTTCTCAAGAAACGTCGACGTAATTGACCTGCATCTTTGTACACTGCAGTACAGTATTTTAGATGAAATCCATAAGAATCTCTCAATTCTCCGTCTTCCGGATCAGGGAATGAAGATGCTGCGGCTCTGACTCTATTTTTTAGGCGAACTGCTAATTCTGAGGAGCCTGCCGCTCCTGCAGTTATCCCATCAGAAAGATTGAATCCTCTAACTTCCATGTTCTCCTGATTTCCTAATGTGATTTCTAATTCATTGAGATTAAGGAAATCTATTCCAGTATCTCTTAAATCCTCCAACAACTGAAACATCTCTCCCTCCATGTCTGGAGGGCATGGAACTTCGACTCCAGTAAATATTCCTGCATCAGATGATGCACGTATCACCTCAAGATATGGTTTGAGTTTGAAATCAAGTAGATGGAATCTTATCTCATCTAATCCTGCTTCTTTCAATTGAATTGCCCATTCAGATCGAAATGCAATCGATGTATACATATGCATATGAAAATCAGGACCAAATTCATTCCTAAGACATCGAATTCCTTCAAGTGTATGTTCAAAATCCATAATAGGATCTCCGCCGGTTATTCCCGCGCCTGTGGCTCTCATAGCTTTAGCCTCCTCGATGACTTCTTCGAAATTTGAACATCTTCTTTCATTTGCATACATGAAAGCACTTTCTCGACGAGTATCTGATAGAGGACAATAATCGCACGCCCAATGACATTTTCCAGTGATAAATAAAACCAATTTACTTCCCTGCATGCACTGGATACAGCCTTCTGCTTCACCCACTTCAGGAAGTTCATGGAGTTCTGGAACATTAGGAAGACGAATGTCCATTGTCATGTCATCACCTAGCAGGGCCTCTATGGTCACTCGCTTGAATGCGACGCTTGCTGAAGTAGCCATTCATGGAATCGTGAATCATTTGTCAATTCAGGGTGGAAAGTAAGGGCCATACGAGAATTATTCTTTATTCCCACTACTTCATCCTCATGAAAAGCTATTGAATCACAAAGAATAGAAGATTGATTAAAACGAGGTGCTCTGATGAAAACTCCTGGGAACTGACTATTAAACAGACTAACGTGAATTAGGTCCTGAAAAGAATCCATTTGACGACCGTAAGCATTACGATCAATAGATGCGGAAAATAATGGCTCACCTCCGTCATCTGGGTTACATAATAGTATAGCTCCAGCACAAGTCCCTAAAACAGGGGAATTAAATTCCCTGAGATGAGAGAAAAGCGCAGGAAGCAATCCACTTCCTCCAGATTCAATATCTCCTCCTGTTTTTCTCATAGTTGTTGATTCACCGCCTGGTAATATGAACACATCACAATGATATTTCTGAAATTGTGATTCTGTCCTTAATTCATGAATTAAAATCTCAATACCACTCTGCTCAGAGGCGTGTTGAAGTGATTGAACGTGAGCATGGCGAGCACCTTGTAACATGCATAGACCAACACGAACCACCATGAGCCTGCGAAGAGGATGACGTTTTCAGATTCTCGTATGAATCAATGAAATTGTACCAGTTAATGCGACTTCTTGATGAACCTCTCCTATCACAGGGGTACCATGGCAGATAAATGGGATGGCCCGTGCTGGTTCATACCAGGGCCTACATGGCTTACACCTGCTGTATTGGAAGGACTTGCGCAATCTACAATGACGCATCGAAGTCCAGAATTCAAAGTTGTAATGGCAGAATTACATGGAAGATTAAGACACTCATTCGCTCTCTCTCCAACAACAATAGAAAAAGGACAACAATCACATGAAGGAGAGGATGGATACTCAGTTGTAGTTGTTTCAGGATCAGGAACTGCTGCGATGGAGATGATTATTGCCAACCGGTTTGACTTTGAAGACAAAGTATTGGTTCCGACTAACGGAAAATTTGGAGAAAGGGTTGCACAAATTTGTAATAATTTTACTCAAGTTACTCATCTAAAGGGTGAATGGGGACGAGAATTTGATCTTGATGAAATAGATACAATGCTTTCATCAAAACAATTCAATGCAATTGCAATCTGCCATAATGAGACTTCGTCAGGTATTACCCAAGATGCAGAAGAAATAGGAAAAATTGCAAACAAACACGGAGTATCATATATTTTGGATGGAATTACATCAGTAGGAGGATTACCTGTACATCCAGATTCATGGAATGCGGAAGCAGTAGTTGTAGGTGGACAAAAATGTACTGCAGGCCCTTCAGGGATTTCAGCAGTTGCAATATCTGAATCTTATGTACAAAAAATGATTGAAAATAGGGAGAAAAACGAAACTCTTCCCATCTATTATCTCGACCTTGTTCAAGCATTGAAGAAAGCGGCTGACGATCAAACTCCTTGGACTCCTGCAATCAACCTATGTACCGGATGGGTAGCAGCATTAAGAGAGCAAGATGAGGAGGGAATTGAGAACAGATGGGAACGATGTGAAATGTTGGCAAAAGGAGTTAGAAGCCTATTTACAGAGATTGGATTTGAATTATTTGCAGATGAAAAACAGCGATCAAACACAGTCACTGCAATCCTATATCCTGAACCTGAGTGGGGAGAGAAATGGAGAAGATGGATGGCAATTGAGAAAAATACCCATATTATCGGCGGACAAGATCATGTCAAAGGTAGAATCTTCAGAGTTGGCTCGATGGGAGTTACCTCAAGAGAGGAAATGATTGAAGGTTGTAAAAGAATGATAGAGGGGTTCAAACATTTTGGCATGAAAATTCCGAAAATTGATGTTGAAAGTCATTTTAGGTGATTTGATGGATGAAAAAAGTCTAGCAGAATTCGCACTCAAACACTTAGATTACACACTTCTTGATGCCGAGGCAGATGATGAACAGATTATGGAATTTTTAGAACGGGCATCAAGATGGAAACCTGCTGCTGTATGTGTTTTACCGTCAGAAGTCTCTCGTGCGAAAGAAACACTAGATCCGCAAATCATNGTAGCATCTGCCGCAGGTTGCTTCCCAAATCCTAATGGAGATATCAATCAGAGAATTGATGACATAAAGACTGCAGTAGAAGGAGGAGCAGACGAAATAGATATTGTGATGGATTTTGAAGCAATGATGGATCTTCGCCCAGGTGATGCAAGATTGACATTAGAACAATTAATTCATGAATGTAAGGGATTAACCGTGAAAGTAATTCTGGAAACAAGTTGTTTAGATTTGGAAGAAATGGAAAATGCTGCAAGAATTGCAATAGATTGTGGTGCTGACTTCATCAAATCTAGTACAGGAAGAAGAGGAGGATGTACCCCATTGGTTGCAGAAATTTTAGCAGAAATAGCCCAAGAACACGGTGGAGTAGGAATAAAAATTTCAGGTGGAATTAGGACTCTATCAGACCTTCAAAATCATTTAGATTCAATGGAAAACGCCACTCAAGTTACCTCTCTAGGGCCTGACCGGTTTAGAATAGGAGCATCTAGTCTTCTAAATTCTATAGAGAAAATACTTCAGAAATAGAATATTATTTGTAAACATTAATCGGTTGATTTGATAGACGAAATGTTCTACCAACATACATGGCGGACAAGGTTAGAGACCTTATTGAAGAGCCCCTGCCTAAAAATTCTATTCTAGATAAAGTAATGATCAAAACCGGAATGGATTTCAGAACATTTGCTCGAAAGGAGACATATGTAGCCTTAGGAATGAGTATTATCCTATTCTCAATGATAGCTTATGCTGGGCTTTCTGTTTTCGGTATCTCATCCTCAATGTTTGCACAAAGTGGAGAATCAATTCCAATTGATGAATTAGAATTTCAAACATTGAATCGTACTGGAATAGAAGATAATATCACTAATGACACCGGATGGTTTCGACTCAGCGAACATCGAGGTAAGGTCATAATCTTGGATATGATGGCACACGATTGCTCCAACTGTCATGGAGTTCAAGCAAGAATAGAAGCTAAAATGGATCAATGGCACGAATTGAGTGGAGAACGTGAATTAGTAATAGTTGGATATGGTTCATACTACAGTGAATCTCTAGAATATCTCAATCAATCAGGAGGAGAATATACCGTTCCACTTTACCCGACTGGACTGGGCAGTACTACTGCAGCAATAGTAAACGGCACAGAAAGAGCCGACCCAAATCGATTATTCACACCCGGAGGTACAGGAGTAATTCCCGTTGTGATGGTCATAGATATAGAGGGATACATTATTGCAAGTGAATCATCAGCAACTCCTGCTCAAGGATGGAGTTCATTCGATGAAGCAATTGAAGTAGCGATGATTGGAACTATCTCAGAAATGGAAGAACTTCGAACATATGGAGTTCAAGAAATTGATCAATCTATGATTGGTATCATTTTCCTTGGTGCAATGCTATCTATTCTAGTATATTTTTCACCTTGTGCATTTCCAGTTCTTCCAGGATTCATATCATACTACCTTACTCTTGGAGCAAGAGAGGATGAACTTATTCAATCAGGGAAATTAAAGGGAGGAATGCCGGGACCAGCTGTAATAGGTGGGCTTTCTGGTTTAGGAATGTGGACGTTCTTTGCTTTCATCGGGGCAATTGCTTGGATTATGGGGAAAAGTTTTGCAACATCTGGAATCATCCATGATATCGCAATTTTCATTGCAGCTCTACTATTAGTTCTAGGTTTCTTCATGTTAACTGGAGGAACAAGTCATCTAATGTCATGGGTACAACGCTTAGTAGATCGATTCTCAACTACAGAAATGGATGATACATTTACTCCAAGAAGAAACATGTACCTCTATGGAATAGGATATGCTGCCGCTAGCATAGATTGTACAGCAGCAGCAGTATTGCCTTTCATTGGATATCTAGCAACAATAGGGGGAAATGCTGTTTTATTCGGATTAGGATCACTAATGGTAGGGCTACTAATTCTGATGATTGCTGTAGTGTCCATGGTAGGATATGGAAGACAACAAGCAATAGGCTTCCTCAGACGTGCCACTGGGATGATTAAGTTAATTGGCGCGTGGATGATGATGATGGCTGGTGCAGGACTTCTCTTTTACCTCACAAATACAGATACTGTTGCAACTCTTTTCTAAATTGATTAGAAGGAATCAAGACCCGTCTAACTAGGGAAACCCCATGGATGCTCCAATTCGGACCGCTCTGTATCCTGCCCATGTACGTTGGAATGGAAATATGGTTGATTTTCATGGATTTGAATTACCTATTTGGTATTCTTCTATGCTTGAAGAACATCATGCAACTAGAACTACTGCTGGCCTCTTTGATGTATCACATATGGGGTCTTTCAGATTCAAAGGAAATGGAGTCCTAGAATGGTTCGACTCTATTGGAACACAACTTGCGACTAAATTTTCTCCAGGAAGATGTGCATATACACATTTTCTTGATATGGAAGGCGAGATTATTGACGATATGATTTTTGCAATCGTTTCAGAAACAGAGATTTTGGGAGTCCCAAATGCATCAATGATTCCAGTGATGTGGAAGTGGATGAATAAAAATCTGCCCTCAGATGGAAGTATTATCATTGAGGATTTATCCCCAGATACTAGTATTTTGGCTCTTCAAGGACCTTCTTCTCCTAGGATATGTGAAGCAGTTTTAGGTTCAGAAAATGTAGTTGGTCACTTTAGATGGCAAGAAATTAAAGAGAACAAATTAGGAATTGAAGGGTGGATACAAGGTACAGGTTATACTGGCGAAAGAGGTTTTGAAATTTTTATCCCAAACAATCATGCTGAAACCCTTTGGGAAGGGCTTCTTTCCACTCAAAATGATACAGGAATTGTACCCGTTGGACTAGGTGCTCGAGATACCTTACGAATGGAGAAAGGATACTTATTGTCTGGACAAGATTTCTGTTGGAAAGGGTTGGCAGAAGATACTCCAGATGTCTTTCCGACTGGATTTTTAAACAGAGGAACCATCGAAACTAATGTCCCATTTGGCTTAGATTTGGAGCATGAATTTTTAGGAAAACAAAAGATGATTGATAGAGGCGATTGCTTAACAAGGTGGAGAGGGATAAAAGTCTTGGATAAAGGACCCTTTCCAAGAACCGGATCTCCGGTTTACAAGAACGATGAACAATTGACCCCTATCGGTTGGATAACCAGCGGAGGGCCCAGTCCTAGTCTAGGTAGAATAGGAATCGGGATAGGATATCTGGATGATGTAGAAGAAGGTGAGATTGTAATTATCGCTCCAAATCCGAAAAGACGACTCAAGGCAGAGGTAATTAGAATGCCATTCTTATGAGTATCATCCCTGCACGGGATTAAATTCCACCACGTTCTCCGCGCTCCATGAGCAGCCCTTGGGAATCACAGGTTGACGCTATGGCAGACACTATTGAACAGATGGTTAGATCGGGGAAAGGAGAGGTTTCAGATTTTAGAAGCACTGCTAACGACACCATAAACAAAGTTGGTAGTGCATTACCTGAAAATATTCGACTAGGATTGCATAATCGTCTAAATTCTAGATTAGATATGCTAGAAAACGAAATTAATGCTAAAATTGACAAAGCTGCAAATATTGTTGCTGAGGAGTCAAAAGAAGCCCTTGATGGAGCAATGATGCAATTTATTCAAACTATGAAAAGCCTACCTGTCGATGATTTAACCCAACTTTTCTCACTCATCGATAAAGATAGAGATGGAACTATCAATCAAGAGGAATTTGGTAACTTTGTAGCAACTACACTACCCCCTGGTACTGTGATCCCTCCTGCTGCTATTGCTCTTGGTTTCCAAGTCTTGGATACTGATAGAACTGGATCATTATCTATTTCAGATATCCTAGGCACTCAAGGAGAAATTATTACAACAGCAGCAAAAATTGTTTCAGAAGAAATTAAAGAAGAACCAATTGAACAAAATCAAATTTCTACATCCGAGGAAATAGAAGTTGAAGAAGAAATTATACAAGAAGAGATTGTTCAGGAAGAAATCGTTGATCAAGAATCCTCTCTTGAAAATGAACACATCGGAACCCTAGATAGTGAATCAATCTCTTCAAAACTCTCAGAAGCAAGATTTTCATCAGAGAAAAACAGAATAATCGAAGCAATGAAAGGGAATCCAATAGAATTTGATGTATCTATCAATCGAGTCCGTTCTGAAGGTACATCGAACAAGCCTATGGAAGTGGAAGTCTCCGCATTAGATGGTTCCAATTACATCATTTCAATTGACTCTTCAAAAATTAGTTCACTCCAAAGTTCATTAGAGAAAAAAAGTGGCACCGTACGGATTAGTGGTTCTGTTTTAGGGTTTAATATGGCAAGAAATTGTGTGACAATAAATATTTCACAAATTGAATGATGCTCCTTAATGGGATGGGTCTATCTATCTACACCTTTTCGTGGAGGATATGAGGAAGCAACATGTCGCATTAGTGCTTGTATTTCTGCTACTTGGGATGCCTCTCTCAAACGCTTTCAACACTGGAAATACACATGTAATTCCATTAGAAGAAGAAACTACATTCTTTTCATCAGGTAACACAACTGATTGGGCAATTTTAATGACCAGAAATTCAGCCGCTCCAGGAGGTCCAAATAATGAGAATTGGGTGAAAATTACAGATGTAATAGTAGACAGCAATGATGATATTTATGCTGTGGGTGCCTTTTACAATAACGTAACAATCGGCTCTAGTAACTGGCACGAAGAGCGATCTACAGGGTTTATTGCTAAATTTGATGATCAAGGTAATTCACTCTGGGAGTTGAAGATAGAAGCACCTCAAGGTAGCCCTAATCCAACATCTGAAATTAGAACTATTGATGTTGATAATGCCGGAAGGATATACGTTGGAGGATGGATGTGTGGGGCATCTACTTTCACGATGACTAGTGGATGTAGTTGGTGGCAAAATTGGGGTGGATTTGTGGCTAAAGTATCCCCTATGGGGACTTTTGAATGGGGAGTCGCAGTAGATGGGGCTAATGGATATGATGCAGTAAGTGACTTAGCAATTAGATCTGATGGACATGTTTGGGCAGTAGGATTTTTCCGAGACTCTGCATTTTTTGAAGGAGACTCGTACAACACATCTGGACGATATGATGGATTTGTAGCTTTAATTAACACTACTTCCTCGCTTTTTGAGTGGGTTAGAACAATAGGAAGTCAGGATCATACTGATGGAGATAATGCAACTGCTGTAACTGTAGATTCTGATGACAATGCTCTGGTTGTTGGGTCATATTCAGATAATGCCGGAGGCACTTTCGGACCCACACAAATCATGCCTGTAGGTCGACCAACTGCAACTTATGTTCTGAATTTATCATCTACGAATACAGTAAATTGGGTAGCTAGTGCAGCAGGTAGTCAGAATGGAGAACCATCTTTTGGCATGGACATCTTAGTTGCAGATGATGGCAATTATTACGTCACTGGAGGAATTTCTGGACTCACTACATTCGATAGTTTGACTACTGGTTCACCTTTACAAATTGTAGGCAATGGAACTAGTGTTCATACCTATATCGCCAAGATTGATACTGATGGAGATTGGAATTACGTCCGTCGTTCTGATAGCCCAAACGGGTTCAATTCACCATCACATCAAACTCCTCAAAATATGAGAATGGGGCAAAATGGTATCATAATTATTGCCGGCCAATATGATGCACCGTATGGCCATCCCCTTTCCTCAGCATCATTTGGAAATATCGAATTAATTGATGGATTNATGGGAGGATATCTTGCTGGCTTCAACATACAGTCTGCTTCATGGGCGTGGGCTACTGATTTTGGTAGCGGTGGAGACAATGATATTGGAACAGGTGTTGGAATTTTATCAGATGGTAGAATTGTAACTTCTATTCATGCTTGTTTGAAGGGACCATGTTATACTGTTGTAGATGGAGTGCAGTACTATATTCCGTCATATGAAGGAGGAAGTGCTATTCTATGGACATCATACCCTGATTCGGATAGCGATAATATTCCGGATAAAGATGATAATTGTGACCTCACATCTAATCCAACTCAATCAAATATAGATCAGGATAACGATGGTGATGCATGTGATAACGATTTAGATGGAGATGGAATAGATAATTTCTATGATTCTTGTGATGGTCCTTCGACAAATTGGGACAGTTCAATATGGTCTAATGATCGTGACCAAGACGGATGCAAAGACTCTGATGAAGATAAAGACGATGATGGCGATGGGATCGACGACTTATTTGATGATTGTAATTCTGAAAATACTGTTCATAATTGGAGTTCTACACCAGTTTCAGATTACGACTCAGATGGATGTAGAGACTCAGAGGAAGATGATGACGATGATTCTGATGGGATACTAGACTTATCTGATTCTTGTCCAAGCAATCCTTCTTGGAAGAATTGGACCAGCAATCAATCGAGTGATCATGATGGCGATGGATGCAAAGACCAGGGAGAAGATCCAGATGATGATAACGACCAACGTCTGGATGATGTTGATGATTGCCCAACTGGAGAAGTAGGGTGGACCTCTGAGATATCTTTTGATTACGATCAAGATGGTTGTAAAGACTCTACAGAAGACCTAGACGATGATGGAGATTCTATTCCCGACTTTGTTGACTCCTGTAATCCTCCAGGTGCAACTGGATGGACTAGTTTAGATCCAACAGACAATGATGGAGATGGTTGTAGAGATTCAGATGAAGATTTCGACGACGATAATGACGGAATAGACGATTTGAATGATGCTTGTCCTGATGGAGTCAGTGGTTGGACTAGTAATTCGGATACTGATAATGATGGAGATGGATGTAAAGACCTCGGAGGGGAAAATGGAGGCTTTGGAGAAGATACAGATGACGATGGAGACCAGATTCTAGATTCTGCACCTGATATGTGTCCACAAGGAGTTACAGATTGGATTTCTACGTTTGCTACTGATTTTGATCGAGATGGGTGTAAAGATGACGGAGAAGATTCAGACGATGATGGAGATGGCTTCTTTGAGGATAATGGCGAAGATCAATGCCCAAATACTCCAGTCGGAGAGTTTGTCGATATCAATGGATGTTCCTCAGGACAGGCAGATAGTGATGGGGACATGATTCTCGATGCAGATGATCAATGTCCTAATGAGGATGCAAGAAACTTTGATACAAATCTTGACGGTTGTATTGATGATACAGACGGAGACGGAATAAATGATGCAAACGACGAGTGTCCAACAGTTACAGCTGACGAAACTGGGATTTCTTCTCAGAAAGGAGATGGTTGCACAATAACTGAACGTGATGATGATGGAGACGGCGTTACAGGAGATATGGATGCTGTTTCAGGAAGTGATATCTGCCCGTTAACTGCTTCAGGAGCGACAATCAATGAATTCGGATGTTCTCAAGAACAAATCTGGGATTTGATTGACTCTGATGAAGATGGTGTGAGTGACCTAGTAGAATTCCAATGGTACGATGAATCAGGATTAAATTGTACAAATACTATCCAAAATGAACGATCAATAGTCGATGAAAATGGATGTGGATTCAGTCAATTAGATGCAGATGGTGATTTAGTGCCCAACGGAATTGATATCTGTCCTGGAACTCCTCCACTTTCTACAGTCTTTGAAGATGGATGTTCTGTTAGTCAGAGGGAGCAAACCAGTTCGAGTTCTTCTGGCCCTCCAGCCTTTGTTATTGCCTCAATTATAGTTGTAATCGTAATATTGATCGGAGCAGGAGTTGCGGTAGTTGCTCAAAAATCGAAGAAACCAAAAAAGAAGACTAAGAAACGATCGGAGTCTATGCCTAATCAATCCGTAGCACCTCAAGCAGGTGAATTTTCACAACATGCAGCGGAAGCTCTAGCCCCTGAAGCAACTCCTATACCTGAACTGAGTGGAAATACTGTTGATGAAGATGGAATAGAATGGGCTCAAGATGCGTTAGGAAACTGGTATTGGAGAGAAGAAAATGGACAATTTGAGTTATATGAATCCTAATTCGATCTGCCCATAGTACGCGAGGTTTGAATAGCGGCCAATGTTACCTACGCCCATGCTTCGCATGCAGCGCATGGCAGTACTATTGTTGACCGCTATTCTAGTAGGCATGGTAATTCATCCAATTCAACAAATCGACTCCTCCCTTTCTGAAGATCTCGATTCTTCTAGTTCATCTCCAAAAGCAGGAAGCACAGATTGGACTGCAGTAGCAGGGTATGACACAGTAACAACTCCTTCAATCCAAGTTGAAGCAGGCTTAGTTTCTCCTACTGATGTTGCTATTGATAGTTTAGGATCGGTATACACTGGGGGCTTTGCGATTTATGATGTCAAATTTGGTGGGCAACAGTATTCTGCAACTGATCAATTGGCTTTTGTAGCCAAAACATCACCCTCAGGTAACTGGGAAAAACTCTGGAGTCCTTCTGTATTTGGAGGAGGTGGGAGCGCTACTGTTAGTGCACTAACAACATCAGGTACTGATGTATATGCATGTGGATGGTTTGTAGGAAATGTTACTATTGCTGGACAAAATCTTCAGTCATATACCCCACCAGGAAGTGTAGAAAGTTCACAAGATATTTGGGTAGCAAAATTCGACCAAAATCTGAATGCTCAATGGGCATCTCATGCTGGTACAGTGCAAGACGACGATGCTTGTGAAGATATACTGGTTTCGCCAAATAGTAACGATGTATATATCATTGGAGAAACAAATGCTACTTCATCCTCATATTTCGGAACCTCAATCACCAAAAATGGAATTGGAGGAACATCAACAGATATTGCTGTGGCTAAATTAAATTCAGTGAATGGGAATTGGATTGATGCAAATGTCGTTGGAAGTACCGGTCAGGATCTTGGATATTCGATATATTGGAGAGGTGGTGGAATGGTAGCAGTGGGAATATTCAGCGGAACAATTACGCTTGGTTCTCAACAAATGCAGGCAATAGGTTCGTTTGATCTCTGGATGGCAGATATCACTACTGGACTAGGTTTTGTCAATGCTAGCCAAGCAGGCGGAACAGGAGGTATTGCTCAACCATTTGCAGTAGTTCATCAAAATGGAGTTGATTATGTAGCAGGAACAGTACAGGGAACTGTAAATTTTGATACTAATCAGGTCATGTCATCAAGTAACGGACAAGATACAACTACATTTGTTGCGTCTAGAAGCGGAGCCAATAATCAATGGGATTGGATAACAACTGCAAGCGGGTATCATCAGGTAAGAGACCTAGATATCAACCCCTCAGGAGTTCTATTAGTTTCAGGATCCTACGGAACTGTATCTTGGACAGGAACTGGTGGTTCACTTGCTCAGAGTGGAAGTGCAACATTTGGAACTGTCACTTTACCATCCACATACTTTGACCCATTTTATGCCACTATGGACTCCTCTGGAAATTGGATTTCAGCTGATGGAGGAGCAGGGGACTTCAATGATAATGGAGTCGCTGGCATGTGGGCCCCTACTGGAGAAATCATCGGTGTAGGTACCTTCGGTTCTGGAGGCCCGACTAACATTGGATCAACATACACCATTACTCTGGGCAGCGGTACAGCCATAGGTAATGGTAATGCATTCACAGATCAAAATTATCAGATTTATCAGAATATTGGATACTATATCTGGTCTTTGAAAGCAGATTCAGACTCAGACGGTACACCAGATGTTGACGATAATTGTCCAAATCAATTCAATCCTTCACAATCAGATATTGACTCAGATGGTCTTGGAGATGAATGCGATCCAGATGCCGATCAGGATGGCTTACTAAATGAAGAAGATAATTGTCCAAATGGACCAGAGGTAAATTGGGATCCNACTGATAATTCAATTAACAGAGATCAGGATGGGTGTAAAGATTCCACCGAAGATACCGATGATGATGCCGATGGTATAGATGATTTTTCAGATTTGTGTGACGATATTGGAGATAAAATGGGTTGGATTTCAAACAGCGTAAGAGATCATGATTCGGATGGATGTCATGATGCTGAAGAAGATGATGATGACGATAATGATGCTATTCCTGATGCAGTTGATGATTGCCCAAGAGGTTGGTTCAACTGGTCTGCTTCCACTACTACAGATCACGACACAGATGGTTGTGCAGATAACGGCGAAGATGATGACGATGATAATGATGGAATGAATGATTATGATTTTGATGATTTACCATTAGATCAATGTCCAAAGGGAGACTTAGGTTGGACATCTAGCCCTACTACAGATCGAGATGGAGATGGGTGTCGTGACGAGGGTGAAGATACTGATGATGATGGAGACACCATTCTGGATGTGAATGACAATTGTACTCCAGATGGAGATTTGGATTGGACCAGTGCTCTTCCAAACGATCATGATGGTGACGGTTGTCGTGATGCAACCGAAGATGATGATGATGATAACGATGGAGTATTAGATTCTGCAGATTCTTGTCCAACTGGAATGACTGGATGGACTTCTTCTCCTTTACTCGACGTAGATGGTGATGGATGTATGGATTCTGATGAAGATAACGATAATGATAATGATGGGGTTCTCAATGAAGCCGACTTGTGTCCAGGTGGAGAAACCGGCTGGTTTGCTTCAAATGATTTAGATGCTGATGGAGATGGATGTAAAGATTCCACAGAAGATACCGATGATGATGCCGATGGTGTAGAAGACCAGTTCGATGTTTGTCCTGATACACCCCTTGGTGAAGCAGTTGATAATGTAGGATGTGGTTACAACACGCAGCAAGACAATGACCAAGATGGAATTTACGATATTAATGATGCTTGCCTAAACAGTCCATCAAGTGCAGATAGAATACTGTATGAAACACTTGTTTCAGAAGCAAATGGATTAATCCACCAATGGGGGACTAACATTGATGTTTCTGGATGTTGGTTAGGTGAATTAGACCGTGATAACGATAATCGAAAGAATTACTTGGATCAATGTCCTGATTCGCCATCAAACGCAATTGTTGATGAATTCGGATGCAGTATGGCCGAATATGATTGGGACAAAGATGGAGTAGTTGGAGATTTAGTACAAGCTCCAGACGCTTGTCCGAGTACATCAAGTGAAGAAATTCGAATGAATTATACTTCATTTGGTTCAGTTGATGGAATAGGGTGTTGGTCAGGAGATAGCGATCAAGATCAGGATTCCATTCTTGCTTATCTCGACATGTGCCCAGGAACGGAATATGGATTACAAGTCAATGATGATGATCAAGATTTGATGGGATGTGCGGATAATCAGTTAGATTTTGACAATGACAACATAATGAACGATGCTGATGTTTGTCCAGATACTCCAGCAAATACAGAAGTTCAATCAGAAGGAGAACGCATGGGATGTACTCTTGAACAAAGATTAGCATTGGGTGATTTTGATGCTCAAATGGAAGCATATGGATTGNTTGTGGGANTAGGGGCTATCGTAATCATTGCCTTGTTAGGAGCTATAGGATTCTTCCTCCTGAAAAGCGATGACAATATTGGAGCTATCCCGCCAATGCCCATGAAATTAAGAGGGGAAATGCAAACACTAGCCCCCGTTCAGGCACCCCCTGGTTTCGCACCATCTCAACCAGCATATGTTGCAGATTACACGGGATTACCAGGAGGAGGTCATTATGACCAAGGGTATGATGGTTCGACAATTTACATTGCTCCAGATGCAACTCAATGGAAGATGAATGCAGATGGATCCTTCAACCGAATCTAGTTCAGATGAGACAATAAGAAAGTAAGGCCCCGCTGCAAAGCATCCTCTCTTGCTTCTGAATCTCCCCCTACATGTGCGCCACGATTCCTAAGAATTCTGAAGACTAAACGTCGTTGACTTAATTCATTCAAAGGCAACCGAATCCCGAACTTCCAGATTCCTGACATATGTCCATTCTCTTCAATTCTAACTGTTCTCTTTCCCAATCGAATTACCTTTGGCAACCATGTCTTCTCTTGTTCACTATCGAATGCATGATGACTTTCGGGGTAACTATGTAAAATCGCATTTGGCAATTGAGGAAGGAGTCCTTCAACAAGGCTGAGTGGNGTCCAATCATCTGCGGTTCCATGAAGAATGAGCATCGGTGCATTTGACCATTTTTTGATGTCAGGGCGCAAATGAGCAGCAGGATAGANAGGCAGGTGAGCTGCGAACGGAGTTCCAAGAACGTCGATAATAGGAGACCACCCCGAATAAATCGCAACAGTTCCTCCTAAACTCCAACCTGCGATCCCAATTCTATCAATTCGTCTATCCGAATCTAGTAATGATTTGACTGCAAATACATCGGCTAACATCATGGCATGAGTAACTGAAATTTGATCTTCAACAATTGATTCCACTGATCTTGATGAAAAAGAATGAACTTTGCATACTGCAATTCCAGAAGATAGCCAATATTGAATATGATCTTCGTGATGAGGTTGCCAACCTCGACTACCATGAATTGCGACTACACATCCGAATGGACCTTCTCCTTCTGGGAAATAGAGGTCAGCATAAGCAGAATGTAAGTCTAAGGAATCAAAGGAAGTAAGAATATGATGTATCTCAAACGGAGACCGTGAAGTGAAATCAAGGCGCTCCTGCATAGCGTTTCGTAAAGTCCCTAGTATGAAAATAGATACACTAGTCGAATGCAGATTGAATTGTACTCAACGACGGCCCCCCCCGCCTCTACGACCACCGCCGCCAGAACGACCACCGCCGCCAGAACGACCGCCACCTCTACTACGGCCACCGCCACTAGAACGGTTGGAAGAAGAACGAGTAACTCTGGAAGTAGAACTTGACCTAGTCCTGTGAGAACGATGATTTCTATGACGATAGTACATTGGATCCGTATACCCATGACGGCTGCCATAATTATTGTTGATAACTACCACATCATTATCAGGGTAATATCCACGATGGTGGTGAATCGCACCTGTTCTGGTGACATATGCTCCAGGTTCAACATTATTGAATCTAACATAAACGAATAGCCCTACCAAAAGTAACAATCCACAAGGAGCACATACCATTAGAGCAGCAGTTGCATTCTTTTCTATCTGAGTAGAACGAATATCAGTTGGATTATCAGGATTAACATATACTGTAATTCTGGAACCGGGACCATTTGAATCTTTTACTGAATCTAAACATACACTCTCACCAGGAATTCCAATTTGCATTCTAGTGAATGAACCGGAATATTCAGAACCGCCTTGCTCTAAGCCATTGTAGGTAAATGAAGGAAAGTAATAACAAGTGTAGATGTCGTAAAAACCAACAGAATCCATTGCCAGTGTTTGTTGTTGAATCCATTTTGTTGTGGAACCATGTTCAATTGTAAATACTTGAAAATCTGAAGGCGTGTTTTCATCAACTTCAATCAAAATTGAACCATTAATTGGATAATGTGCTTTAATTTCTTCAAAACATAAATTTTGGGAGGTAAAACTTGGAGATTCAGCCCAGCCAGAATAATTTGTACCATTCAATTCCCAAGTAAGATACACGTCAGCATAGCAAGTATACTCGTCATGATAAGTATACCAAACGTCACAATATTCGTCACCATAATCATCTGTGTAACAATCTTCATTGCGAGTCTCGATCTCTTCCCAATCTTCAAACCATCCAGTTCCGTTATCTACTCCATTTCCTGAAATTGTCGCATCTATTGGAATCATGCTCGTATCAGTAGATCCGATAATTGTTCCTTGGACAATTGGCCAATCTTTCTCACTAGATGCTTGCATAGCTAACAGAGCTACTATGGAAACAACAACAATCGTAGAAATTATGACTGCTGCTAGCTCCCCAGATGACAACCACCAAAATCCCTTCCAAGCAAGTCTGCGGGGTTGATCTATGACAGAATTAGTCGTGGGTTGGGAGGAATTTGCTGAAATTGGAGGAGATTGCGAAGTACCAGTAATCTTGGCTTTTTCCGCTTCAATCTTCGCCAATTCTAAGGCATGTTTTGCTTGTTCTAATTCAGCATCTTGTTTCACTTTTTCAGCAGCTGCGTCTGCAAACGCTTCAGAAAGACTTTCTTCATCAGAATGGTTGTCTGTCCACCATTGTTCCTTGTCATTAGCCATGTTAACAAACTGTGGAAGAGGTACGAACTATAGAAAACTGAGCCAAAGAATTGGGTTTTTTTTATGATTGGCCCATATTGCCCCAAGCCGCGTCAAAAATCATAGCATCATCTTGAAACGATTTGAATTCTAAATGATTACCAGATGGATCTTTGATGAACATTGTAGCCTGAGCACCTGGTTGATTTTCATACCTAAGATAGGGTCCAATAACAAATTCTAGAGATAATGCTTCAAATCTTTCTCGCATTTCATGCCACCGATTCCATTCCAGTACAATTCCAAAATGCATAGACGGAACTTGCTTGCCGTCAACTGGATTAGTCGCTAAATCAGGCATACTACTAACCAAATGTGCAACAATTTGATGCCCATGAAGATTCAATACACAAGATTCAGGTTTTTCTCTTCCGACTGTGCATCCTAGAATTTCAGTGTAAAAAGTACGTGCTTCTTGTAAATCATGAACTGGGAATGCTAGATGAAAAGGCCGTAACATCCATTCACCCTTCGATCGCATCTCTGGCAAGGGCTACAGCTTCGTCAACGATTTCTCCAGAAACTCCGAGATGAGATGACGGTTCAAACATATCATTCATTTCATCTTCAGAAAATACTTCCATCAATTTTTCAGTTTTCAAACAGATTTCTTTGAGATGTTCACCAGTTTCAACCGCCTGGAAAGATGCCGTTCTGAGAATTTCGTGCGCTTCATCTCTAGCAACTCCTTTTCCAACAAGATCAATCATCACTTTTTCTGCCATTACTAAGCCATTCTGTGATTCAATATTCGCCATCATTCTTTCAGCATCCACCCACAAATTGGTTAGAACTTGGGAGGATTTCAGCATTATATCATGACACAGTATGCTAGAATGAGAAAGAGTAAATCTCTCAGAAGAAGAGTTAGCGAGGTCTCTCTCATGCCATAGGAGTGCATTCTCATATGTTGGAATAATGAATGAACGAACTATTCTGGATAATCCACTAGCATTTTCAGATTTTATTGGATTTTTCTTGTGGGCCATGGTCGAAGAACCTACTTGTTTCTTCACATCGAATCCTTCTCCGGCTTCACCAATCTCCGAACGTTGTAAATTCCGAATTTCTTGCAAAACCTTCTCAACTGTAGTTGCTACATTTGCCAACCAAGAAATGTATTCAACATATCTATCTCTGCCAACAACTTGAGTAGTAGCAAGAGGAACTCCTAAACCAAGATGTGTTAGAATTAGTTCCTGTAATTCTCTTGCATTTTCTCCTTGAGCGGCTCCAGTTCCGACGGCCCCAAGGAATTTACCAACTACAATTCTAGGGGTTGCCTGATCTAAACGAATTAGATGTCGGCGCAACTCATCTAACCAAACTGCAACCTTGAGTCCGAATGTAATTGGAACTGCTGCTTGACCATGGGTTCTCCCTAACATCACAGTATCTCTTTCTCTCTCGGCTAAATTCGCAGTGATAGCAATTAAATCACAAAGAGCAGAACGAAGAAGTACAATCGAATCTCTAAGCTGTAAAGCCACAGCAGTATCTACAATATCGTTGGAGGTTGCGCCCAAGTGGATGCACCAACCTGCATCTCCAGCTGCTTCAGCCATTGCTTTCGTTAATGCCATAATGTCATGACGAGTCTCAGCTTCAATTGCATCAACCCGTTCTATTGTCACATCAGTCGGATTTGATATAGAGGCTACTTTTTCATAGTCTTCCAAAGAAACTCTTCCTAACTGTAGATGAGCCCATACTAAAGCTCGCTCGACCTCCAGTTGTCGTTCATGTCTCCCTACGTTTGACCATATTTTCTTGAAAGACTGATCGCCATATCGGTAGTCCAACGGACTGACTTGCATGATTGGCGACACTAGCCTGCTTGGCATCAAGATTCCGACTGTTAGTTCACACATTCTGAAGTGCTTCAGAAATCATTTGTTCAAGAGTAATTGATGGGCGGAAACCCAGTCGATGCTCGAGTTCTAAAACATCAACTACACCGTAGACTTCCTGTGAGTTATCTGTTCCAAATACGGGTTCTGCTCCTGTTTCTCTAGCATAAATTTGGGCAACATCATTGAGGTTTACTCCACGGCCTGTTCCTACAGCAATTGCTTCGCGCGTAGGAGGAGGTGATTGCATTACTGCGAGAATTGTTTCAACAAAATCTCTAACGTGAAGGAAATCTTTGGGGAATTTATTTTCTTGACTACCTGGAACAGAAACCCAACCAAATATTGAGTCTCGGGCAAATGCATGTAATAATCCATGACCATCGCCACCTTGTCTCAATGTTCCCTGTACATTAGAGGCTCTAATTATTGAAACAGGACGTTCGGGGGTAGCGTGCTCTAAAGCTGAATCTTCAACCCATACTTGTCCTTCTGCTGCAAGATCTCTGGGGGCAATTCGTGTTCCACCGGAGTAAAAAGGTTCATCCGGTGTTGCTTGAGGATGAGCTCTCAATGATCCAACTAAAATCAAATGTAGACCTTGATGCCTATTTGCAGCACTTAGGATTGGCTTAGCAGCTTCACGCATTGCAAGAAGAGAAGAGCGATCATCTCTATCTAAATCAGGTGCTGCGGAATTGAAATGTATCAAGGTGGTACAAGGATGAAGGAGAGCATCTAGCATCATTTCTGACTCTACTTCTAAAACCTCAGGAGGAATTTCAACCAGTGCATCTCCTAAAGCGTCAATGAGGTAAGGGGCAACGAATTCATCAGGTGAACTGACGGCGACCTTCATCTCAATCAGCCTACACATTATCTTAGAGGATATCATGGTGCCGGTCAAGTAGCCTAAAAATTGCTATGAAATAAGTCATTCAAGCGAACGGTTCATACCTCACCATAGTAAGAAGTGGATGTGAGGACGGACAGTTCAACAATAACTCTTACCAGTAAGAGACCTGGCATGTTCGGTTCCCCATTTACGGTTTACAGGCGAATACGAGATAACAGAAGATTGGTTAAACACTTAATCTTCAGAGACATGAAGGTTACTTATCATGGGACATTAATTGGATGGGGTTGGACTATGGTTGAGCCATTAGCACTTACTGCGGTTTACTGGCTGGTTTTCTCTCTACTAAGAGGAAATGATGATCCAGTATTTGTTCTCGAAATTCTTCTTGGAGTTTTGATTTATGGCATGTTTTCTCGCACATTATCTCGAACCACCACATCAATTGTAGGAAATAGCGGACTCATAAAACAAGTAGCAATACCAAGAGAGGTATTTCTCTGGTCTATAGGTGGATTCCAATCACTCCGTTTTCTACTTTCTCTACTAATTATTCCGCCTCTTCTAATTGTATGGGGAATTGAACTAAGTTGGGCACTTCTTTGTATTCCACTACTGGTATTGGGAGTCCAATCGCTGGCTATTGGCTTAGGCATGATTCTTGCGATTTTACATGTCCATATCAGGGATATTAGCCACGTGGTTTCAATTCTAACTACTGCTGGATTTTTCTTATCTGGGGTTTTCTTTGGCATGAAACATATTGACGAAGCATATCACGATACATTTGCACTAAATCCTGTAGCAGTATATATCGAATTGAGTCGTTCATTAGCCTTAGGAAATTTCGAAATTTTAGAAATATCTTATGTTGTTCAAGCAATTGGATTCTCATTACTATCATTGCTGATAGGATGCATAGTTTTCGTTAGACATGAATCTCAATCAATTAAGCTACTATGAGGGGAATAAGATGAATGCTATCGAATTAGAATCTGTCACTCTTGATTTTCCCGTAAAGACTGGTGCTAGATACCTCAAAGAACAGGTAACTGGCAGATTCAAAACAGAAGGAAGAAGAACACATCTTCGTGCTTTAGACAAAGTCGATCTTCAAATTAAACGAGGTGAGATTCTAGGTATAATAGGACCAAATGGAGCAGGGAAATCTACAATACTACGAGTAATGGCAGGAGTATATTCCCCAGATGCAGGGGTTGTCAAAAGGAGAGGGAAATGTGTTCTACTCGCAGGTATTGGTACAGGATTCCAATCAAATTTAACAGGTCGAGAAAATATTAGGTTGAATGGGAGCATCATGGGTCTTTCTGATGATGAGATAGTAGAAAGAATGAATAAAATTATTAGTTTCTCAGAAATTCCTGATTTTATCGATCAACCAATCAGAACTTATTCTATGGGAATGAAGGCAAGGTTGGGCTTTGCGATCGCGGCTCATTTAGAACCAGAAATTCTTCTTATAGACGAGGTGATGGCAGTAGGAGATGCATCTTTTCAAAAAAAATGTAAAGAAAGAATACAGGAGATGGTAAGTGGAAACACAACAGTAGTAATCGTAAGTCATAATATGTCTACTGTCAAGAGTTTCTGTGATAGAGCAATATGTATTCATGATGGACTCATCCATACTTCTGGAGAAAGCGTAGACGATGCAATAAAAGCATATCAACGAATTCTTTCAGAGGAGGAATGAAATGAAGCATGTGGCGATGATTGTCAGCAATCCATGCGATCCTGATCCTAGGGTCGAAAAAGAAGCAGAATCTCTAAAGGAAGCAGGATACAAAGTTACAATTCATGCTTTTGATAGGAATGAGAATAAAGAACAAAAAGTAATCAAAAACGATATCGAAATTATACGGTATAGAATCGGGAAAACACCCACAGGAGCACGCACAATTCTGACTGGTAGCAAAGTTTTATCCGGGCTTAGAAAATTCAGAAAAGCGGTTCTCAATGAACTCTTGAGTAGACGACCAGACGTTATCCATTGTCATGATGCGGACACACTTCCTGTAGGAATATATTTGAAAAAAAAATTGAGAACCACTCTTGTTTTTGATTTGCATGATTTAGCACATACATGGGCACGTATGACTAAACCATACTCAATTGTTAGAAAATTTATTTCAAAGATTATTGAAATTAGATTGGTAAGAAGAATGAAACTCTGCGATCTGATTATCACAAGTTCAGGTTCTGTTTCTGGAACCTCTCACCAAGGATTTAGAGAATGGGTCAAAAAAAGAGTAAAAAAAGTAAATGTAATTGTAGTAGAAAATCGTCCAGAAATCAATAGAACAATGTCCCCATTGCCTGAGGAATTTACCATAGGATATGCAGGGAAAATCCGTGAACCTTCAATGTTTGAAAGTTTGATAAGAGCTTTAAGAAATTGGCCGAAGAATGAAAAGCCAAAACTAATTATTGCTGGACATGGAACAGCAGACACTGAGGTGAACGATTTATTGTCTAACTCTGGCTTAGTTTATGAGAGAGTAGGAAAATTTGGTAGAGAACAATTATCTGATATTATCAATAAAATGAGTGTGATGTATGCAGTTTACCCCACCGTTAGAGGCAATATTCTCGACGGTGCTCTTCCAACAAAAATGTTCGATGCTGCAAATTTTGGACGGCCCTCGCTAGTTAATTCTGGATGTCTAATGGGAGATATAGCAGAATCAGAACAAATTGGAATGGCAATAGATCCTACGAATCAAGAGGAATTAATTTCTAAATTATTAGTAATCAATGAAAAATGTCCTTCACCAAAATTAGAACGTGTGTGGTCTGGAGAATCTAAACGACTAGTGGCAGCATACAATTCTCTTGGGAACCTTTCTTGAACCTTTAGTGGGGAGACAATATCAATGATTACGAGGGAACGAGTCCAGAATCGTGACCTCGCAATCGGAATAATAGGTCTAGGATATGTAGGGCTACCTACTGCAATTGGATTTCATGAAGTAGGATTCAAGGTATTTGGAATGGATATTTCTGAAGAAGTTGTAAAAAAATTAAACAATGGAATTAATCCGGGTCATGACCCAGAATTTGATGGAAAAATCCCNTCAGATNAGAGATGGAATATTACTATGAATCCAGAGGANTGTATCCCNTTTTGTGATGTAATAATCGTAACGGTTCCCACGCCTGTTTTAGAAAATCACAAACCAGATTTAAGTTATATCCAACAAGCAGGAATTAGNATCTTTGANCATGTAAACAAATCACTAAGTCCTACNGTAATTCTTGAGTCGACAGTATATCCAGGAGTTACTAAGGAGATATGGTGTCCATTGATTGGAGAAAGAAATCTTATCCAAGGAATTGATGTTCACATTGCATATTGTCCCGAACGATTTGTGCCTGGTGACCCTATTCATGGAGTNAGACAAGTTNCTAGAGTAGTNGGNGCCGAAGATAGAGAAATATGCTCAANTTTAANTGAATTATATTCAANACTCACATCTGGAGNGGTCTATCCNGTATCCTCAATTGAAGTTGCTGAAGCTTCTAAAGTAATAGAAAATGTGCAACGAGATCTAAACATTGCTTTAGTCAATGAATTAGCACTAATTTTTCCAGAAATTGGTCTTGATGTTGAAGAGGTACTCTCTGCTGCTGCTACCAAATGGAATTTTCATAGATACACACCTGGAATTGGAGTCGGTGGACATTGTATTCCCGTTGACCCGTATTATTTGATCCAAAAAGCGAATGCAGCAGGAGCCCCAGTTGATCTCATCACATCTGCAAGAAATGTGAACTCCAATATGCCATCACAAGTTGCAAATAGGATACTTCATCATGCTAAATCATTGAACAAAGATTCAGATGGACTTCGAATCCTATTGTTAGGCTGGGCATATAAGCCCGGAATTTCAGATATTAGAGAATCCCCAACTAAACCATTAGCAGTGACCCTCAGAGATTCAGGGTGTGAAGTCTTTGCATGGGACCCTTATGTAAGTATTGAAAATCGGCCAACTGATTTTACCGAATGGGTAGATGAACCAAAAGATGCAGAAGCTGATGTAGTGGTCATTTGCACAGCACATCAAGAAGTGATTAATATTGATTGGAAAGAACTTAGGAATTATTCAGAAATAGGTCTGATTTATGATGGAAGACGAGTTATGAATGAACATGAAATGGTATCTCATGGGTGGAAATTTACTGCAATTGGAAAACCATGATTAAGGTGCATCAGGAAATAAATTCCAGTCATGGAATGAAGAATCATCCGGAATCGGATCTGTTAATTTTACAATTTTTTGTTGAATTCCATCACGAATCCAATCAGGTAGAAGGTCAAAGGCCAGGGGGTAATGCTGTAGCCACCATGAAAAATCATAATCCTTGAAGTATTCCAAATCGGGAACTTGGTCCCAATGATTTTGTTGCCCTACCCACCATAATGCATGAGTGGCGGTTCTTACTGGACGTTGATTAAGAAAAGTCTGAATTTCACGTGCCTGGATATCATAAGGATGACCTAACATCCCATTCTTGTGGAAGCACTTCCAACATCTACCACATCCTGGGTGTTTAGATCTTAAACAAGAACTTACTATATCGCCTAAACAATATTCTTTGACAATATTTACTGCGGTAGCTTCTGAAACTCCAGCGATTGGGAGAATCAAGTCTAAACCAACACTTGACAATAGATTGCTCCATTGTTTCCACCATCCCGTTTCAGAGAAATCACGCTTCCTATGTCCATGCCAAAGATACGTGTTATCAATTGGCATTCCTAGGGCAATTCCTCTAAGATCAAGATAATCCGCTAATAAGATTAGATGAACTGCAGCAGCAAGATCGGTAGAAAAGCCATTGGGCTTATCCCAATGAGTGCGAATTTTTTCATGATTTGAAGGAATACTATGTACTGTTCTACCAGTATTTTTTGTGATATGTGTAAAAAGTCGGTCTGCCCCATCGTGCTTCAATAAAGATTTGAAAGAACGTCGATGATGAACTAAAACTGTATTTTCAGGCATGAGTAAATAACAGGCAGTAGAATCTATACCTCCCGAAAAAGAGAGAGAAGGATATGTTCCATAATTCCTAATAGGTTCCCATCCGTCTAAAATTCCTTTAATCCAAGGGGATAGGAGAGTATAAGCCGCAACATGATATAAATCAGGATGAGTGGAGAAGGGATCAAAATCACGAGGCATTTTCCAAAAATGTTGTCCGGCAGGAGAATGGAATATCAGATTCCGACCTTTGATACTCCAAGCCCAAATTTCTGATTTATCAGAAATTATCTCGGCAGACTTTCTAAGCATCAATAACCCTCAATTTGATGTTCCTTTACGGACAAAGGTCATAGGGCATTCGGCAAAATTCAATTCAATATTGCATATGTTCGGATGATACCATGAATCGACTCCCTAATTTCATGTTACCTGAGAAAGCATTCAAAATAATCGAAGAACGAATTACTCAGGGAAAAAATATTGTAGAACTAGGAAGTGGAGATGGTACAAAACGATTGTCTGAAAGATACAATGTCATAAGCATAGAGCATGACGAAAATTGGATTTCTCAATTAGAAAATAGCCATATATTCGCACCTATTATTCAAAATGAAATTTCCACTTCATTCGGGGAAGAAGGATGGTACGATATATCTTCAAAAAATAAATTAATTCCTAATGAAATTGATCTATTACTCATTGATGGCCCTCCCGGTTGGATAGGTAGAAGAGGAATTTTAGGACATTCTTGGCTAATTCAACGTTCTAAGTTCATACTAATCGATGATACCGATCGAAGTGCTGAATCAGAATTAACTACTCAGATATCAAAATTAACCAATGGGTCTATTGAGGAATTCAGTGCAGAAGAACTCAACGGAAGGGGGGAACCACGCCGTTTCTCATGGATTAATAGAGGTGCATGAAATGACTAAAGCACCTGAACTCAAGAGAACTTCTTGGGCTAGAATCCGATTTCTACTAAGAAACAGAGAATATCGGAGACTTGTACTTCCTTACATTCTTGGAAATATGTCAAAAGCAGAAAGGAATGCAAAAAAAATACTCGCAGAGAATAAAGAAGATACTTATGCTCTCGATGTTCTAGCAAAAGTAAATGCTAGAAAGAAAAATTGGACTCAGTCGCGAAGATTATTTTTCAGAATAATGGGTCTAGATCCTAACCATATCAATATCCAACATCAAGTCTACAGAACATCAGTATATTCTGGTTCGTGGGATTATTTAGTTGATTTTCTAAAAGATTACCCTGAGTTGTTGGAACATGAATACTACATAGAAATTCTCCACAAAAAACTTTCAAGATGGGACTCGGAAGAAAGGTGGAAAATAATCAGTAATTTGTCTAATTCTGTTCAATTACCACATAATATTCTATATTTGTGGTCCATCACTGACCAAGAAATATGCCCTGCAGCAGAAAGACTTGCAGAACATACTAATTTGTTTTCTCAAGTTGTAAACGCAGGAATCCATGGAAGGCACTCTTTCATTTACGCCCTCAGTATGAGAGATCCAAATGAATTCTTGCAACAGATGATCCAGGAAATAGGTCTTGCAAAATATCTGGAATTCGCAGCACTTAGTGGTGAATGGAATAACGAAAAAATATTGCCTTCAATTAGAGATTTTTTCGACNCTTACGGGTCGGGATCTCCTATGGAATANATTGAGAATATGTCTAAATTTATCCCAATTTTAGAAATCATTCAATCAGGATTATTGCCCGCTAAAATCACAGGTATGTACAAACAAGAATTGCTAGAATTAGTAGATAGGGATCTTCCTCATAGATTGAATAATTTAGTTAATCAAAATAAGTCAGAAGAAGCAATGGAAATTGTTGAAACNGTTGGACATTTATGGAAAGATGAGTCAAAAATCAATTTATGGACTACAGTCAGTAGAATACTAATTGAAAATGGACACTTGATTAAGGCTAGAAGAATCCTAGAACGCCTAATTCTCTCGAACCCTACCAACGTAAATGTTGCACATTTTTATCATCGTACATTCAGTGAAAATAAGCAATTAGAAAAATCTCTAGTTTCTGGTGAGATNGCATCACATCTTCCAGGAATGAAAATTCAAGCAATAGAAGCACATGCTGATGCTCTCTGTATTTTGAATGAATTTGACCAAGCGGAAGATATACTCTATCCCGTAAGAAATGAACTTCACAGAAGAGGACACAGGCTAAGAATGCAAATGAGATTCTACGAACAAAAAGATCCATTAGGAGTGGTAGCACTTTACCTTTCTATGCCAGAAAAAATCCAACGAGTGAGTGAATTTTCGGCTCACTATTCTCTTTCTCTGAATGAACTTGGTAAAAAATTCGAAGCTCTAGAATCAATAGAACACCTTACAGATACTGGGGAAGCGAATGGATGTTTAACTGCATATGACATACTGAAATCGAACGGANAAAAAATAAAAGCACTCAAGATGATTAACAAACACCTGACTTCGTATGGATATGCCCCATTTACTAGAGAATGGGTTGAGAGTGATTTCTCATTAGATAAGATTAGAATCGAGGAATTTGAACCGTCGTCAGACCAACGTTTGGTTTCTGTGATAATGACTGCCCACAAATACAATCCAATGATGGACACTGCAGTATACTCTGTTCTTAATCAATCACATTCAAATTTAGAACTACTAATTATTGATGATGCTAGTGAGAAAGAAGATGTTGAAAAATACCAAAAATATCTCGACGATTCAAGAGTCAAAATCATTAGACAAGACATGAACTCAGGAACCTATCCTGGAAGAAATAGAGGCCTAAGTGAAGCAAAGGGGGAATTCATTTCATTCATAGATTCTGACGACTGGCAACATCCTCAAAAACTTGAAAAATGTCTTGAAAGATTAGATCANAATGAGAAATTAATTGCAACTCTTGATTCATATGTTCGTTTGTATCCAAATGGAAATTTGGCAAAAGTTGGTTCATGGTTTGTTAGAAAATGTTTGATGGGAATAGTTTGGAAAACTGAACCTTTGATAAACACATTGGGTGGTTTCGATGAAGTTAGAGTATCAGCAGACAGTGAATTATTAGAACGTGCTGAAATTGTTTTCGGAAAAGAAGCTATTCAGCATATTCCTGTAGTAACATACATTGCAACATATCACGAAGATTCTCTGACTGGAGGAGGTAAATTCTCGATAGGGTGGAAAGGTATTCGTGGACCAAGAGCAGAGTATGTAGCTAACTTTAGAGCATGGCATTCAAGAAACAAAAGAAAAACTGAGAAACTAAAAATTTCCTCCACTGATGAGAGGGGTAAATTTCCAGTTCCGGAAGAAATGCCAAGGAATAATCATGGATTTGAATTTGAAGATGTAACACTTGATTCACCACTTCAATGGATTACAGACAAGGATATTGGATTAGAATTGAAGACAAAAGATAATAGAAACAATAAGCAAGAAATCACAATTTGCATGGCAACCTTCCCAGGTAGATTCACTGTGATTAAGCACGCCGTTCAGAGTTTATTGAACCAAACTCTCCCCCCTGATAAGATTCTTATTCATGTAAATGAGAGTGATGAAATTCCCAAGCTACCAAATGATCCTAGAATAATCGTGTCGGGTTCATCTGAAGAAAATATTACCGACATTGGTAAATTCAAGTTAGCAGGGAACGTTAGTTCAGGAATAGTCTTAACTGTAGATGACGATATACACTATCCCGAGGATTACATAGAAACAATGGTGAATGCAGTTAACCGTTATGATGGTGAAGCAATTATTGGTGTACACGGTTGCGTACTTCCAGTAGGGGCTGCAGTGTCTAATTGGAATGAATATCGGAAAAATAGGCGAGTACATTGGTTCAGGAGACCAGTTTCAGTTGATTTACCAGTGAATATTGTTGGAACAGGTACCATGGGTTATGACGCATCTAAAATTGCATTTGATTGGACCAAATATCAAGAGCAACGAATGGTAGATATTCATGTTGCTGTCGAGGCGCAACGCAAGGGTATCCCAATGATTACTCCATCAAGAAAGCGCGATTGGATGGCACCTATAGATCCGGATGAGGGAGATTCAGCAGAGTCCATCTGGGACATGGTGCAGACTAGTGAAGATATGCAAAATGATATTTTGAGAGTCTTACAGTCTATCGAATCTTGGACATTAAATCTAAATGATTCGAGAACTATCAGATTTGACGATCTTAACTTTTTGGAGAAATAACATGATTCCAGAATCAATTTTTACTATTTCTCGGAGAGATATTGCTAAATTAAAAAATTCTAAAATGTCTGGATACGGTATAACCAAAAATGAGATTATATTTGGGAATTCAGGATTGGAAAGTATTGAACAGAATGGTAGTATCCAAGATATCCCCGCAGAAGGGAGATTTTGTGGTATTTTTCTTCAAAACGATCATGCAATAATCAAAACTGATGCTACTGGTCAAGAAATTCTATATGTGTTCCAATCTGAAGGTGACTGGAGTGTTTCAAACTCTTTTATCGTATTGCTAAATCATGTTTCAAAATCACATAAAATAAATCTTAATCCCACGTCAATTCACGGCTTTCATCTCAAAAACGGTCGCCACATTGGTGAACAACTTATTTCACACAGAACTGTTGTACAAGAAATACGTGTTCTTCCAATCACATCTCATCTTCATGTAGATTTAAAAACTGGAGAATTAACAGAAGTTTCTCAAAAATATCTGGAAATGTTTCCTGTAATCAATGATTCGGAGTATCCGATATTGATGAGAGATTTTCTCAACAGAGGAATAGGAATCATCCAAGCATTTCGCGATCTAGGTTTAGGTACAAAACTTCTACTTTCAGGTGGTTATGATAGTCGACTAGTACTTTGTATGCTCTTAGAGACGGAATCTAAATCTCCAATTAGAATTCAGAGTTTCACTCATAAAAAAGATGATTTTAGAGTGGCTAAATCGCTCTCAAAAATGTTTAATCTACCTCTGAATGTATCGGGTCCTCCNTCAAAATCTACTATCAGTTCTAGTGAAGCAATGGATATTCATGAGATGACCTCATTTGGGAGTTATCTACCTTTTTATTACCCAAAATCAAACGGAAGAACTCAAAATTTTGAAATGGTCTTGACAGGAGATCAGCCTACAGGATGGAGTCATTTCGCAGGAAATTATCTATTCAACGGAAATGCTTCAAAAATTAAAAACGATATTCAACAATATCTTTCTGAACGTAAAATGGGAAATGATGTTGCTTTAGAATTCTGGAGTACATTCAACGAATTAGGAATTGATCCTGTAGATCCTGCGGCGATGATGATGCACTACAGTGCTATTCGTTCTCGATTTCATTGTGGAAGACACTGGGCAAAGTCATTTGGAAACCAATACCTTGTCACTCCTCTAACTCAATCATCTATAGTGAGGTTGGATATGTTCAATGCATCAAAAGGATTCCATCCCACTAAATTTTTCGTGGATGCTTACTCTGTTTTCGGAGATTGGGCAGTTTCCCACCCATTTGAGACCCCTGAGCGAAATCTTCAGCAAGACCTGATTATGTCCTCTCCTATGAAAAACCAAGGGACAATAATACCAACTAAATTTCAAATTCATGGTAATCTTGAACAAAAACCGTATGTTAATGAGAAATATGAATTACCTACAGAAAATCTAACAGATGACGCAATGAAAAATGAGATTGAGATGAGGTTTAATGAAATCAACGTATCAAGTTTGAAGCAATTTTTTACATCAGAAGATTTCAGGCAAGCGGAAATCGAATTAGAGGAATCTGGAAGGCTATCACAGGACTATCGAAAAACCATGCACATCATATCCACGGATAAGATTCAGAAGATTATACGGTCGACTCAAGTCATTTCTGATTCAAAAACGAAATGACTTGGCGATCTATTTCTTCGTAATAATCGGGTATGTAATGGAATGGAGCTAGCCCCCACTTGTGTTCCGGATCTGCAATCAATAACGATGGTGATTCAACAATAGATACAGGTTGAGTTCCTCTATGGCTAAAGAATACAATCTTTGAAGAAGGGCGTTCTCACTCTCGATTTGAGCGATATTTTCCATGGCTTCAATCCCATTTCCTGTCCTCAGAGTACTCGCCCAATTAGCTCGATGAAGAATGATGGGGGCATCCGCCCATTCGGAGAATACTGCAAGCCCCTCTTGGAATAATCGAATGTATTCATCCCCACCTCGTTCTAGTCGAATCTTATCCCCGGAAATTGATTTAAGGATTCCACAATCATAGAATGCCTTAGATCGAGTCACAGTTGAGTCACCTGCAAGATACACATCGAATCGCTCATCGATGAGATCGACTATTATGACAGTAGCATCTCCGGACTCAAAGGTACGCTTGATTAAATCCCATCGAACCATTCTTTTGTTCAAAGGAAGTAGATATCCTCATCAAATAGGATTCATCGAACTTTACTGGAGGTGTAGATTTGGTGGCAAAGGATGATCTCGCTTGATAATGTGATACAGACCACCCCCTGAATTCAGCAAAGTCGCGACTGACACAAGAACCATGAATGGCGATTTTGCCCTTCATCTTCACATCCCTTCTAAAATATGGATAGAGAGCCCTGTATGTCCATTAGGCGAATTGATTGACTCTTTGCTCTTCATCTTGAGTAATTCATCAATGGATGTAGAGAGTTGTTGATTGGATTGTTGAACGATTCCCCAATCCTCATCCTCAGCCACCTTACATCTCGCCAACTGATCATCCATACCAGTATTCATGTTTGGGAGAAATAAAGTTGGAATCCCCAACTTCCTCATCTCATGGAACGAATTGTAACCTCCTGCTTGGACGGAAACATCGAATGCGTTAAAGAAAAGCGCATTGGGATAATCTCTGATTAGATGAACTCGTTCCAGATTGATCCTTAAACGGTCACCCAACAATGACTCTCCAAGAACCACATGGATATCCTCGTATGCGAGTAGAGCATCAGTAACCTGCCGTACATCTGAATCAATTTCGTTGATTCGACCAGCACCTAGTTGAACATATGCGACTCGAGCATTTTGTGGCACACCTAGGCGATTTCTTGCATCTTCCCTAGACCACATCTCGTCAGAATCAATGAGTGTCATCGGTGGAACTGTGAGTACCTCCACACCATGATCAATCTCGGAAGGAGGGAGGGGGACAGCATCCTCAGGATGAACTATCAAATCGAATTTACCAATTGAGTCAACCGGTATGCTGCTCCCTTTGCGGAACATCGCCCTACGTAGCCAGACCTTTTGTGGAACTGCAATAGTATCGAGCGCATCCAACATTCCACGATAAGGGAATGCACCATCAAATACAAAGGTCTGAGGCCGATGTGTTTCTAATACGAGAGTAAGCATTTCCTGTACCATTGCATTCCATGCTTCAGATTCCATCCCCTTGAATTTCTTAGGACCAGCGAGATGGTAAGTTGGAAATCCATCGAGGTAAGGTAGGTGAAGTGTGGGCTGTGTAGTGAAGAAAATAATCTCAAGGTCGGGGTCTAATCTACGTAATCGCCTAGCTAACCCATACATGCGGGTAAAATGACCGAAACCTACGCCATTGGTAGGAAATAACACAATACTCCGTTCCGGACCACCTTTCAATTGAATCATGGAATCAGACATTGGACGAGGACGACGTCCTAGTAATTCCATTCCAATCTGCCAAGTTACTAACGGCAAAGAAATAGGGAGAGTGAGGATTCTCCAAGGCTTCCGAGCAGCTTCGATTAGATGGTTTCCTAAACGAAATGATGCTGAATTTCTAGTGCGCCAAAGTTCACGTCGTAAGGCGGCTTCTCTCCGGTCAGGACCGGTTCGAGCATCGTCACTCATGAATAAGGCATCATTCTCTGGGACTTGAGCATTTGGAGTTGCTTGGAAAAAAACTCACGTTTATGCCAATCTTGATGGGATGGCGATTACGGAGGCCCGTCAAGGTCAGGTGAGTTTGCCATGGTAGATCAACTTCCCAATCTTGGGAGAGAAAAAGAAATGCTTGCAGTGATGGGATTTTCTTCAATGGACGATCTATTTTCAGATATCCCAGAAGATGTTAGAAGAACCACTCCACTAGACCTTCCTCCTCCCCAAACCGAAGAGGAAATTTGGAAAGATGCAACGAGACTTTTAGGGTCTAATGTCCCAATAAACAGCAGACCATCATTTATTGGTGCTGGACTTTATTCTAATCATGTTCCTGCAATGGTTCCGATGTTGGCTACTCGTGGCGAATTTCTAACTTCCTACACTCCATATCAACCCGAAGTTAGTCAAGGGATGTTACAAGCAATGTGGGAGTTTCAAACTATGGTATCAGAATTAGTTGGTCTTCCAGTTTCTAATGTGAGTATGTATGATGCAAGTACTGCTGCTGCAGAGGCAATTACAACGGCAATACGTGTCTTGAACAGAAAAGTCGAACAAAAAAATACAGTATATGTTTCAGAATTAGTTCCTGAGCATCGTCTTAGTGTAATTCAAAACTATACTCAAGGAGGAGGGATTACTATCAAGAAAATCTCACACGATAATGATGGATTCATTAGTTTAGAGGCAATAAAAGACGCCGCAGGATCTTGTGCAGTATATGTTGAACAACCTAACGCATTCGGAATTACAGATGAAGGAATTACTGGATTTAAAGAAATCTTAGGAGAAAATACTGCACTTATTATCGGAGTAAATGCCGTTAGTCTTGGGTTAATGGAAGCACCAGGGAATTATGGTGCAGATATTGTGGTAGGAGAAGGACAACCATTTGGGATTGGCCCAACTGGGGGTGGACCAATATACGGAATATTTGCTTGTAAAGAAAATTTTATTCGGCAAATGCCCGGTAGAATTGTAGGATTATCGCATGATTCTGACGGGAAGAGAGCATTCACGCTCACTCTGTCAACAAGAGAACAACATATACGAAGACACAAAGCAACCTCAAATATTTGTTCTAATGAAACACTAATTGCATTAATGGGTGCCATGCANATGGCTTTACTTGGCCCAGCCGGACTNGAAATGCTTGCAACAAGGAATGCTGCTGCTGCTATGGCTACAAAGAATGCACTTACGTCTGTTGAAGGAATCTCGTTGGCACATCCAAATTCATCTCACTTCAATGAATTTGTTATCAGTTTACCTTCTTCTGCAAAATCACTATGCAAATATTTAGATCGAAGAGGCATTACTCCAGGGTTGCCTCTCGAAATTCTATTCCCAAACATCGAACCAAATCTTTTGCTTGTTTCCTGCACCGATCAGACCTCTGCTAATGATATTGATTTGTTGTCCGCCGGGATAAGTGCGTGGATTAAGGAGGGACATCTATGAGCAACATCTTCTCATTCAACGGATCAGAAGATGCAGGCTATTCCCAACCTAAGCCTTTAGTCGATTCAAAGGAGGCTAAATCTGCTATTCCAGACTCTTTACTTCGCAAAAAGAGGGCAGGATGGCCTACTGCTAGCGAACCCGAATTAGTTCGTCATTACACTTGGCTCTCTCGTAGAAATTTCGGAATCGACACTGGATTTTACCCGCTTGGATCTTGTACGATGAAACATAATCCTCGAATTAATGAAAAAATAGTTCAATTAGCAGGAATGAATGATGTTCATCCATTGGCTCCAGAAAATCATTTACAAGGACTAATGTCAATTTACTTTGAAATGCAAGAAATGCTATCTCATTGCGCAGGAATGGACGCTGTTACTTTACAACCCGTTGCCGGAGCTCAAGGCGAATTTACAGCGATTCGATGCATACAAGAATATCACAAAATGAGAGGTGAAGAACATCGAGACAAGGTAATTGTTCCTGATTCTGCACATGGAACTAATCCTGCAAGTGCTGCAATGTGTGGATATTCTATTGTAGAGATTCCTTCCGGGGATGATGGACGATTGGATCTTGATGCGTTACGAGCAGTGGTTGGAAATGATACTGCAGCAATGATGATTACTAATCCTAGTACCCTGGGTGTATTTGAGCCCGATATTGCAGAAGCAGCAAAAATTGTTCACGATGCTGGTGGACAGATGTATTACGATGGAGCTAATTTCAATGCCATTATTGGACGTACTAATCCAGGATTGATGGGATTTGACGCGGTTCATTACAACCTCCACAAGACGTTTAGTCAGCCTCATGGTGGAGGGGGTCCAGGTAGTGGACCTATAGGAGTTAAGAGCCATCTTGCTCAGTTCTTACCTTCTCCAATCGTCTCTCGACGACCATCAGAAGAAGGAGAATTAGGTGCAGCAGATGGGTGGTGGTATACTTGGGAGAATCCTGAGAAATCGATAGGAAAGGTACAGCAATGGCATGGGAATGCCGGAGCAGTCGTACGTTCTTGGGCATTTTACCGCCGTTATGGTAGGGACTTGACAACTATGTCGGAGCATGCGGTTCTAAATGCAAATTATCTTCGACATAAAATCATGAATCCTGAACCTGAAATATTAGAAAAAATACATGCTATGCCCGTTGAAGGTTGTCCCGCAGAAGTAGTAAAACATGAATTTACGTTGTCTATGGCTCCACTTGTCGATGCTATTGGAATAAACGGAAAAGACGTTGCTAAACGACTCCTCGACTATGGGTACATGTCACCTACCCTATATTTCCCAATGATTGTACCAGAATGTCTAATGATAGAACCAACTGAAACAGAGTCGAAGGAAGAATTAGATAAATTCGCTGAAAATTTCCATAAAGTTCTAACTGAAGACCCTGAAATTCTCGCAACTGCACCACATAATACAGATGTAAAGCGAGTAGATGAGGTATGGGCGGCTAGGAATCTAATACTTCGTCATACTGATCAAACAAGTGGCTCAACTTGATATTCCGAAAATCCTAGGAATTTAGTTATGCAATTATGCACACTATCAATAGGGAACTGGTCCTTGATGACTACATGGCTGGTGATGCGGGGCGCTCTCGTTCGTATCTTCTTGTCACTATATTCTTACTTTCATTAGCATCTTTTGGCGTAGGTTCGACACAAGCTGCGGAGAGTAATGTGCCTTTGGATCCATGGTCATATGTTGATTCAAGTACCGATATCAGAACTACTAGAATCACTACGGCTGGAGAAGATTTAGTTATCTCTAGTTTTGTTGAAAATGATAAAACAATCAGAACGAAATTATTCCATCCAGATGTATCTAACCTCCCTATCATAGTTGTCCATCAAGAATCAAATGCGATAATTCAGAGTTTGGAGGTAATTGGAGAAAATTGCGAAGGAGCAAATCAATGTAGGTTACATTTTGCCTTCACAATAATTTCTGAAGGTTCTTCGAATTATGGTTCGCTAAGATATGCTTTGTATGAAATTGATTCAATCAATGGAACGATTAGCGAAATAATCTCACCTCAATCAATTGTCTCTAGAAATAATTTACGAGATGTAGCCATGGGTGTTGACTCAAAGGGTGCCATTCACATCACATGGACAGATGCATATGACCCATCTGGAGTACTCCACAATACTGATCAAATCAGATATTCAATGTTGCAACTAATTATCCCTCAATCCATGGGTGGGATGAATCCATATGCTGATGCACTTATTTCAGATACTCTCCTGACTACTAACTATGGTTCCAAAGGACACTCTTCGATAGCCATAGATAGCAATGATAGGGTAGTTGTGGTTTGGGATGATGTCAGAGGTTCTTCAGTTGAAATGGTATTCATCATGCCCACTCCAACTAACGGATACATGAATGGAGAATGGTCTGATCTTTGTTCAGTACTCTACGGAGGTTCCTATGATGTTGGATCGTTGCCAAGCCTGAAAGAAATAGCAGATGCAAACGGAATATTGCTAATGGAAACAATTTACGGACTCCATGATCAAACTCCTTCTCAGGCGAATCAAAATAATTGTCAGGGATATAATACAAATCAAAGGAGTAGAAGTACCCCATTATCGGTAACCGATGATTCAGGAGGAATTAGAAGGCTTCAAGATACGATTTACAATGGCCAAACCCCTTCGCCTTGGTGGTTAGATGAACGTGATCATTGGGGGCCGGGTACGACATGGGCTTGTATGTCTTGGCAAGATGCAAACGGGAATACAGGGAGTCAATCTAATCCTCCAACTTCAAGCGATCATAGGTGGAATGAAGCTGCCACACACATTGTAATTCCATTTGGTGTCGAAGGACCATATCAAGGAGATCCTGCACAGAATAGTAATGATAGAAACAGTATCATTGAAGCACATCGACGATGTTTAGATGGAGGCACTATTGTTGCTCCTGTATATGCCTATCCAGTAAGTAATCCTAATGATCTCTACGATAGTATGCTTGACCTCGCATGGTGTCCAGATAGTTCTGTGAATACTGTGACCAAAACTTGCCCCGGTTCAACCACTGAGAACAGAAACATGTCTAGTAAAGTCATTGAATGGAGACAAACAAATGGTGGACTAGATGAACAATGGAACGAGATTTCAGAGTTAGCTAATCTTGGAACTAGAGATATCTGGATGACTGCGTTAGATCCTTGGGGTCTAGTTTCAAGTGGGTCTTCATTTGTTAATGGTTCATCTGCTACCGTTTTTGATACCAACCAAAATCGATATGTCGAACGTATTGGGGCATCAAACACTGGTAATCTTGTAGTCATCAATGATACTGCATTAATTGAAAATGATGCTCTAAGCACTAATCCAAGAATTGCATTTGACGATAATGAACATCTACATCTTGTTTGGACAGATGGTTGGACTCATACAAATTTCAACAAACTACCGACAGAAATCCTTCACAACCGATTTGACCTCCCAGATCTTGGTTTACAAAATGGACAACCTAACGGACTTGATTCAACAGAATTAGGTTCATTTACAACGTTAGTACCGACTAATGTCAGTATTATTGAAAGTGGAACTATTCAAGAAAATTGGGCCGACCACGATGCAGATTTATTCATAGATTCAGATGGAACAGTTCACGTGGCGTGGGTAGATGCAGTCTCTTCTAATGGAGAAGATACAATTGTTCACGCCACATTAGTACCTCCGACAAATTTCCCTGGTGGAAATTTTCAAACAAATAGAATTGACGTCGAAAATGATGGGGCAGACAATAATGGAAAACGACCTACTTTTTCAGATATGAACGGAGAAAGACCTTCGGTTGCGGTTACAAATTCTGGAATCACTGTGATTTCATATACTTCCAAGGGAGATTGTTCATTTTCTGGTGGTAACGTATACAATTTATGTATTGGACGATTTGCACCTAGTCTACATATTATCAGAGGGAAATTAGGTGAGGAATTAGAGATAGATGTGGAGCCTGGAGAAATAGAAGAAATCGATTTGGAAATCGCTATTCGCGATGGAACAGGCTTAGCTAAATTAGATATTGATCTTTCTAGCCCAATCGGAAATGGGTGTGATGATTGGATCACATCATTTAGATTTACACAAAATAATTCTATCCTAAATCTACCTCTCCAAGATGTAGTAATTGGTTCAGCCCCCCTACAAATTACCGCTCTTTTCGAAGCACCGACTGGAGATCAACTTGTAGATGGAAGTAGTTGTCAAAAACAACTTATCGCCACGGACAAAGGAGGAATGTCTGCAGACATATCTCTCTCTGCATCTCTGTTGGTTAATCGAACGATGGATCTCAGAATAATGCAATCTTCAATTGCGATAGAACAAGGAAGTGAAGATGGAGTAACTATAGAAATTGAAAATACAGGAAATGTCCCTATAGATGTGATGATTTCTGACACGACTACCCTAACTGGTAGAGCAAATTGGCAATTACCAGAAAATTGGGAAGTCCAATTTATTCAAAATGTAAGGTTGGATCCTGGGCAATCTACTAGCGCATATGCATTGATCAGTGTTCCTTTGGATGCTATTGCCCAAGATGTTGAACTAAGAGTAAATGCGTGGATTGAACAAGATTCTTCACCAACAATGGAAGAAGGTACATCTGTTTGGAGAATATTTACTGTAGATGTAGGAATAAAACGATCAGGAAATATCGTTCTAGAATTATTTGACACATCTGGGAATATTGAACCCGGGGAATGTCACTCATTTGAAATCTCGATTAGAAAATATCACGGTGATGGAGAGGTAATCATATCCGATTTTAACAGTGTAGATGCGGGTGGAAATTTCTACGTAGAATACGATATGAGTAATTTAGGAGGAGAAAGTTCGTTACCATTCACTGTTTTATTGCCAAGGGATTCAATCTCTACTTTCTCAGTAAATGTCTGTGCTAACGAATGGGCAGAAGCAAGTAAAACACATCTAATGGGTATAGACGTAAGTTTAGCTGAAGATCAATCAATTGGTGATGATATCGAACTATCGACTACTATTTCTGCCATTCACGATCTCAAAGTGACATTGCTATCAGATAATGAGTTTGAGGCTAAAAGTGGAGAACGATATGAATTTAGAATTGCCATACAAAATCAAGGAAATATTCTAGAAATAATTGAACCGAAAATTATAGGATTCGGGGATATTCCAGGTATTGGAATTCTATTTGCAGAGGATTCCCCTGAAACATTAAATCCAGGCGAAAGCGCTGACTTAGTTGGATATGTAGAAGTAAACGATTATGCAATTGCTGGTTTGAATATTATCAAATTATCACTCAATGATGAATCTCCAGAAATTGAAATGAGAATAATTATTCCGTTAAGAATTGACATGGAGATAGAATTGCTAGGTGGGAATTATGGGGAACTAGAATTAGATGGAGACATCACTTGGACATTTTTGATATCGAACAAAGGAAATTATGCCGATATGGCATTCCTAACCCTTCATGAAGAGGGAGAGGATGGAATTGAAGTTCAAGGGAATTCTCAACCTTTACCAGGTTTCACAATTTCTCTCCATGAAGGAAGTTTAGTAGACAATGAACTTGGGGCGAGTATAGGAATAGATTCTATGGGTAAAATCATGTTAGGATCAATTGACGCAGGGGATGAAAGAATTGTGAGAGTACATGTGGTTGTTGATAATGTAGAGTTACCCTCAATAAATACCCAAAAATTTGGAATTAAAATTAATTCTGAGCATGGTGGGAAATCTGATGGTGGTGATCAAGATTCAACAATAGGATGGATTGGCCCAGATTATGACGAAAATGAACAAATTCTACTAGTAGAATTCAAGGCATTAGATCTTCAATTCGGAGAAATTACACAAACAAAATTTGGAGATCAAGTTGATATTACTGCAGAATTAATCAATGAAGGTAATTTGAACGGAGAGAATATTGTCATCATAGCATGTCCAAATGTGAGTCCAACGATGTTATCATTTGGCGGGTGTTCAAATGGAGAAGTGAAATCTACTATCCCTAGTATTGAAGAAATGAATGGAGGCGAGTTAGGAAGTAGAAGAATTACCATACGGATAGATGGAACAGAATCCGTGGATTGGACCCTACAAATCGATCCTGACAATAGACTAGTGGATTTAGACAGAGAAAATAATTTGATTTCGATAACTATAGAAGCAGAGGAGAATAGTGGAATCTTGGAAGGATTTGTTAATTCCTCAGATGGAAATATGACGAGTATTATAGTAGCAGTTTTATCAACATTAATTGTATCATTAATGCTAATTGTGTTACTACTTAGAGGAAGGAGAAGAAGTCTCAGAAAGGACCCATGGATGAATGAGTCGCGTGCATGGGCTACTAGTGATATTCCTAGCGTACCTCCTTCGAATCCTAATTCTGTACCAATCCCACCAGGACTTCCAATAAACTCACCTGTAAACAATCAAAACGATCCATATTCAGATCTAGATGAAATGAATATAGGCGATCTATTAGGTGACCTTCTCTAGCGAAGGACAATACACACGAACCATCACGGATGTTCATGTCAGAGGTCGCAGACGCTGACTGGGTGCATGGCAGACCAGAATGGTGGAGAAGTACTGCAGGTAAATCTCCTACCAAAACATACGGAGTATTTGGCTCCGTGATAGATGACGGAGTTGAATCAAAATCAGTTCCTTTACAATTCCATTGGGAAATTTTACCTTCAAATGAATGGAAACTAGCAGATATGAAAAAAGGTGGAAAGGGATGGGTAAGACAGAGGTTCAAACCTCCTGCTCGAAGTATTTTGTTGCCATGTTCTTGGTCTATTTTCTTCTTGATTGTAACAATTGTTCCTCTTGTTTTTCCTGGAAAAACTCCCAATGACCAAGTTACTTCATTAATTCTATTTATTTCAACATGGAGTTTGTTGTATATACCGGCATGGATGGCACTAAATGAAATGCCAAGAGGAGGAGGATGGTTAGTCGGTAGGAAAACAATTATTTATTTTTCAATTGGAATTACAACATTTTCATTACACATTTTGGTCGATCCAATAATAGGATGGGTTTCATATTCATTTTTCTGTATAGCTTGGTTCTCTCAAATCCTGAGGTTCCAAAATGGGTTTAAAGTTCCATCAAATAGGTGGATCCTTCCTTTTGAACATTCAGAATGGAAAGGGGAAATACTAGGTAAGAATTGGGAGATTAGTTCAGTGAAATGGAGAAATGGACCTCTTGCAATTCATTCTGTAATCAAAGGGTTAGAATTACATGGAACAAGTAGATCAGGAGAACGATTCATCGCACTTCATTTTCATGGTAAAGAGGGTTGGTTAAATGATCCATTTACTAAGCAAATGGAGTCGGAAAAAATTCATGAATTTCTTAAAACTCCCCCAATTAAATCTGAGGGAAAAATGTGGAATTTCAGATTTCTTCAAAGCATTGAGAAATTAAATGAGGCTGAATAGGTGATCAAATGGAAGATAGATGGACACAGCCAGCTCAGAATAGTATTGATGCAATAGCCCATGGAATGACATATTCTGATGGTTCAGAATTCGATGTAAGGCTAACTTTGGATGGAGAGCTAGCACTTCATCACAATGCTAAGATTGAACTTGAGGGACCAAGAGAAGGATTATTTCCGTATGTAGAGCAAAATCACTCTGATGATTTACGTGCAGCTGGTTTCGATATTTTCTCAGAATTAATTGAAGATCCTAGAATTAAATCATCTTGGATTAATGGTTGTTCCACAGCATGTATAGAAATAAAGCGCCCTCATCCAAGAGCAAAAATTGCTGGTACTTATTTTCGTAGAAGCGGGATGACTAATCATGTTTCTGAAATAATGAAGAATATTGAAAATCAATTGTCTCCACTAAATATTCCTGAAAGAAATACAGTCATTATTTCGTTTGATCCTAAGACGATGGATGCACATAAATTATCAAAAATTACTCTTCCAGTATCCCCTATTAGTCCATCAATCAGACCATGGGGGCCCGCACCAATTCGTAGAGCTATGGCTCTTCCTTCATATGGGAAGAGAACTGTAGCAGGAATCGTAGAACATTGGCGAGGAATCGGAGCACCCGTACTTCCGTTAGCATTCAAACATCTACATTCATGGTCAAAATTCCTTCACCTCGGAAGAACATATTCATTCAAAGGAAAATCTCTAACAAAATTAAATCAAATACGTAGGGGTTTTCCAATTCATGTTTGGCCCGCTCCTATGAAAATAGAAAAAGACATCATTGCAGGAGGATTCACAGCCGTGAGCGATCTAATGGATCCTACAATTCTTCGTACTCCAAAAGGACAGACTCGTTGGTTAAAACCAGGGACTCAACCATTAAGTATTGATTTAGAAAAGAAAATGGATGTATTTTCCAATGAACAAAATGCAAAAATTCTCCATGAACTAGCAAGTGAAAGACCAACATGGGGAAATTTAGATCTGAAGGAAAGACAGGAAATAATTGACCGGTTAGGAAAGAAATTAGCATGGCCTGAAATTAAAGCAGACGAAGGATCTCCTCCTTGGGAAGTTCCTAGATTCATTGGTCATAGAGGAGCAGGGAAGACATTTAGAGAAGGATGATTACAATCTTCTTACAGGTTGGTCACGGGCGATATATTTTGGACGATATATTGGGACTCCTTTTCCATCTCTGAAATTCCTTTCATCTATAATCTGGGCAGATATTCCGATTACTCTAGCCCACCCAAAGAAAGTTGTATAATACTCAGGTTTTCTAAACCCTGCATTATAGAGCAATGTACCAGAGACAAGATCAACGTTAGCATTAGGATTACTAATTTTAGAATTCTCTCCCAATACTTTAGGAGCAACTTCTCTGAGTGTTCTGACAGTAGCGAATAATGGATCATCTGGGCATACCTCTTCTCCAATTTTCATCTGAACTGTTGCTCTTGGGTCTTCGGCACGAAGTACTGCATGTCCAAACCCAAATATTGGTCTTTTAGCAGCGAGTTCTCCTCTGACAAAAGTTTCAACTTCTTCAGGGTCTGAAGTACCAACTTTTTGAACAAACTCTAGACAAGACTGATTAGCACGTCCATGAAGAGGACCACTCAAAGCATTCATGGCCGAAGCGATGGAGGCAAAAAGACTAGATCGACCTGATGCAACTGCTTTGCCAGCAAAGGTAGAGAGATTCCCTCCTCCGTGATCCATGTGTAGAACTAAAAATGAACGAAGAATCCTTTCTGCTCGGATTGCTTCATCCCCTTTCATCCCCAACATAGAGACAAAATTTCCTACCATTCCTAATGATGGGTTTGAGGGATTTGCTAAATTTCCTCTTCCCCCTCTAAACATGAATAATCGAGCCATCAATTCTGGCATCCATGCAATGAGATTTAATGCATCAGAGAAAATATCATTTTCTTTTTCGGCTCTAGCTAGAGACATAATTCCCATACTAAGCCAATCCATAGGATGACCTTGACCAACGCCGATTGAACCAAAAATATCTAATGAACCAGAAGGGATTTCGGAACATCTTACTAAATTTTCTTTCCACATTCTAGATTCATTTTCATTAGGCATATTCTTATTGAATAATAAAAATGCAGCATCTTCTGGATCGATATTTGAAAGATCAGCAATTGGATACCCTGCATAATGTACGCCATCAACAGGATCTACGAAAGACGTCTTACATGTCCCTACTGGAATACCTCGCATTCCTGTATCAAGGTGGGAGTCAAGGACTTGAAACAGAACTTCCTCGTCAGACATGGGAACCCTCGGTATTAGATTGTAACCAGACACTTCCCATCATGAACCCTTTGGATATATTGCCATCAAAAATTACCGTGAAGTTTGAACTATGAAGAGGATTCGAGAGTATGTGGGACGCAAGAGACCAGAATGGTGGGAAGCGGGAATTCGCTTTACTTGTCTACCAAATTGTGGAAGATGTTGTGATGAACCTGATGGACTTGTATACCTATCTCGAGAGGATGTTATTAGAATTTCAAAAAATTTTGGAATAGAGGCTGAAAAATGGTTAGAAAGAGATGCCAGACAGACACATGATGGGCGCTATGTTCTGAAATCAACCCCAAAAAAGGGAACTTGTATCTATATCAGAGAAGACAAAGGTTGTAAGATTCATGCGGTGAAACCTGCTCAATGCTCTGCTTTTCCATTTTGGAATGAAAACGTTAGAGATGATCCGTCATGGAGGAAAACTATCGAAATTTGTCCAGGTTTAGTTCATCCAGACGCTATACTCATTGATGGAAATACTATTCGAACACATATTGAAGCAGATGCTCATGCAGAACGTGGTTTCAAACAATGGTAAGGAATTAAACTGGCATCTTTACTCTGCGCTTTCTAAGAGGGGCTGTTCCTCTTGATGATGCTTCATTTTGATGGTTCGCTATCTGTCCTGGGGCCGGTTTGAGAATTGGATATTGAATTTGTACAGTTATTTCAGAGGGATCAAAGGGTACGATAGAACCTATATCTTCACCAAGCGGTGTTTCAGAAATTGTTTCTAATTGTCCTTCTAATGCCAATAATCGATCCGTTAACGCAACTAAATCACTTGGAGTAGTTGATGACATTCTTTCTTGAATAACTGATAACTCTCTTTCAATTTCATGAAGTGCATATCTACGACGATGCAACTCACTTTCTGCATCAAAGAAACGACTCTCTATTTGTCCTCCCAACTTGTTAGATATCCCAGATGAAGGTTTTGAAGAAGGTCTTGCAGAAGATGGAATAAGACGCCCATTAGGAAGTTCCTTGTTCGAAGGAACCCATTGATCTTCTTCATTTCTATCTAGATTACTAACAAGTTCTACGTTTGGGTCGAAGCCCCTTGGCAAAACATCATTTAGAACCTCTTCCACTAATTTTTTACCAACTAAATCGGGATCCCATGTGCTTTGAAAATTTGTTCTTGGTGAAAGACTACGTCCATCCAATAATATTGAAACATCTCTATCGTCTACTGGCATGAAACCCTCTGAAATAGAAGATAGAACGACTTGTAAAGCATTCAAAGACCCGGTCCATGTGGGAGAATGTTGAACAATTGATGACAAAATTTCTTCATCGATTGAGGCACCTTCTGCAATACTTCTTCTCCTAAGATATGCTATGAGTGTGGGAATACTCGGATCTTCTAATGTACCTATTGCTGCTCCTGTCAATACCTGACGTAAATTACTGGTAGGAACTGAATCAAGTATTTCTAATGAACGAGTAGTGCAAATAATCTGTATTCCATGGTCAAGAGAAATATGGATTAGTCTGCCCAAAGAATCATCCAATCCATTAACGATAATCTCGTGAACGTCATCAACTAATATTGCACCAGCTTGACGAAATGCTTCTTCACAATCTGACGGACAATTATCAAGAGTTGAGCCATCAATTCGGAAGATACTACGATGTGGCATTACACTCTGAAGACTATCGCCTAAAGCAGAAATGAAATGGGTTTTACCTGTTCCTGCGTCGCCAACTACAACAAATGGGTTGAGTCTTTGCCCCGGTTCTTCCATAATCATATCTGCAGCTCTTGCAACTGCATGATTTTCTGGTGAAGTATGCCATCGAGACCAAGATAACATTGTGCGTGGTTGATGTATCAAGGGCCAAGTGAAAGTAGGTTCGATACTTAGAGAGTTAGTAGCATGTTCAGGATCTGTAACTGAGATTTTCGTTGATTCAATACCATCTTGTTCATCTAGAACTTGCCTCCATAACAACCGACCTGGAATATTTATCGACGGTTGATTAGATGCACTTTCACGAAGTCGACGAATTCCATCTAAAACGAAATCATTACCTTCTTCATCTCCGAAGAGCCTTTTTTCTGCACCTTGAGGATCTGAACGACCTAATAGATCATCCACATTTGCAAGACCGCGCGGTCCAGAGCGTCTTTTGATATAATGTTCCAAAGAAGGAGATACTGATTTTTTCTTAACAGGTTCTTCGCCCAGTCTCTCCTTTGCTATCCTAACGACATCAGATAACTTTCGACTCATGATGAACCCTCCAATTTTTGTAACTGTTGTAAGGCTTCAGAAGGAGACCTCTCAACTATGGACATTATTTCTCCTATATTTTCTCCCTTCTCAACTAATTTCGCTAAACGATCATAAAAGTTCTCAGGGAGTTCAGTAGAATCTAGAATTTGTGTTGTTGGAATCGATAAATCTCTACGTTGCTTGTGAGAAGCAGAAGCAAATTCTCTTGCAGTTGAAGGGCGATCCATAACAATAGTTTGAGACGTAGATTTCTTTGAATTAGAATGGATTATTTCATGACGTCTTGCCTCTTCGAGACTCTTAGGCATCCAAACATCATCAATTTCACGTGTATTCCTAAGAATATCAGAACTTAACTTATCTATAGACTGCTGAGTCTTTTGAAAATCTGGAATCTCTTTTCCTTTGGAGGGGATGGCAGCTAAAGACATAGGTTCTTTTTTTTGTTCAACTATCTCTCGCCATCTAACAGCAGCATCTCTCAATCCGTCTGATTTAATTTCATGCTCATCAGGGGGGACTACACGTCTGACTCTTGGCTTAGGCTTATGATCAACAGTTGCGGAACGGGGGCCAGTACGTCTGATTTCTGTCTGTTTAACTGAGGGTGGTGGATGATGTGTGTTGGTGACTAAATTAACTTGAGGTACTACAATTTCTTGTTTGATTTTAGTATCTATAACTTCAGTTGATTCTTCGATACTATCTTCTTCTGCTCTATTTGAAGATGGTTCAATAGCCCATTCTGGTAAATCAAAATCTTCTAGTTCTTCTGAAATATTTTCTTCATTTACTTCCTCAAGAATTGGCTCAGTGATTTTACTGTCATCAACTTCAACTGGAGAAATTGTTGATTCTGACTTCCATTGATCCATCAATGAACCAATATCTGGACGAATATCTTCAACGGGTTCAGGTAACTTTTCAACATCATCACTTTTTGTATTATTTAGTTCAATGTTACTAACATCTGGTTCTTTTCTTGGCTCTGCAACAGTAGTCATTGCGTGAATAATAAATGGATGCCCTGCTAACTTAGCACTTTGTCCACCCCACAATGCTGCAGTATGTGTGTCTAACATCTGCATCTCTCTTTGCAACAAAGCTCTTTCTTGAGGAGACATTGCTAATCCATCAATTGGACATAGTAGAAGATCATCGGACTCAGCAACTAAGTCTGTTAAATTCCTTGTGAAATCNTAAACTCGATCAAAACCATGTAAACCAATCAAAAACTCTAATCCATCGATAACAACAACTGCACGAGGATTGGCAAAAAAGAAATCTTCTATCCTCCTCATTATCCCTTCCAAACTTGGACCTATGTCTCCAGAATTGATTGGCCTTTCAGTCAATCGAACTGATGAAGACTCATGAATTGAAAACTTACTCCTGAGACGTTCTGGAGGGAGCCTGCTGAAGACAAGAATAGGTCGACCTAACGAGACTAAATTAGAAGCAATTCCTAATACACTATCCGGAATTTCGTCATCCACTAACCAACTCTGACCGGGTCTAAATGAGGGGCCTTCTTGTGATANNGGATTTTCTTTTTGAACCTCGAATTGTATAGATTCTGTATGTTCCCTAGAGAATTCAGATTCAACACTAGTCCATCTGCTCTTAGTTCTCCCTAGAGAAACCAAATCTTGATGTCTACGGTCTGACCACCAAGGTTGTTCCTCTAGATTTTGAATATCCGAACTTAACAATCTAGAGTAAGGATGTAAATCCATTGACTGAGGTATGTGAGACCCTTCATGGACTGATATACGGGCATCATCCATTGCAGATTCGTGAAGACATTTTTCCATTGACTCTTTTCCACCAGCAGATGATGAATCAATATCTGTTGCAATAGACATTATTGGCATACCGTCTAGTATACCTAAATTCCCTACAAAGCCTTTATTCGATATCCTTTCAATGCGTATATGTCCATTGAATCGAGACCTTGTAGCATCTAGCATTAGTAGCGCTAAGACTCCAGGGCCACCCCTGCGTCTTTCAATTACCAATCCATCTGGTAGCTCCGCCATCACAGAACCCTCGTGGGAATGCATCCTCAACCCTTCTTGAACCCCCCTCCTAAATTCATACTCCTGAACCTTATTTACTGAAAAATGAAGAATATTCAAAGAAGGTTCAAGCGCTTAGGCTAAATCAATCAAAATAGTGAACAACCATTTGGTGGCCAATGTTGAACTATCAATCAAAAAAATACTAGAGGAATGGTTATGCAAAATACATTATCCTTGTGGGACATTGAAGAGGTTCGAGAAGAAATTTTAGGAGATTTTCATTCTGTTCCAACTATAATTGTAGCATTTTTATCAGTATTTTCTGGCTTTGCCTTTCTTCAATATTCCCAAATTATTGGCACACTAATCATTACTCTATCTTTTATCCCCACGATACTCGTTTTCAAACAACAGATAGAAATTAGATCGCTTCGTAAAGCATTGCAAGTTATAGGTGTTGATGATGGACACCCGTGGCATCCAGCAGATGAAGGCGAAAGCACAAAAACTAGAGTTATGAATGTCATAGGCCAATGGATTTCTTTACCATACTCTGCGAACATATCCATACATGAAAATGTAATTACTGAAGGATGGACAATTAGAGATGATGAGGAAGANATACTACTAAATTTGGGGCCAGAAATTCGGCATAATGATGCGTTAAATATGGAGATTTACATCAATCAAGCACTAATTCTCTCTAGGGCTCAAGAGTTTGAACAAGACCCAACCCTCGTAGATGCACGTTTAAGAGAAAATTCGGCGGAAGGATTTCTGGAAAGGGAATGGTTGGATACAAGCCCTGGACAAGTAGAGATTGAATTTGGACAAATGGGACGCGCTAGAGAGATTCTCGGAAAATCTAGGAATTCCGTATATTCAGCACATGATTCAGAAGAATGATGGCAACGGTCATAGGGTGGAAGTACAAATCTAAGGTTATGGAAGAGTGGCGCGATAGGATTTCAGCTCTACCTGACGAACATCGAGAGATGTTTGAAGGTGGAACGCTGAGTCAATTCTTCCTTCGTTGGCCATTAACACTCTCTCATCCTACATTTGTTGGTGCATTTTACGGGCTACTTGTCTCTCTAGCCTTACTGGGGCCTACTATTATTGATCAAACATCAATTGGAGAGTCATATGGTAATTCGATAAGTACTTGGGCAATTACTGCTCTAACAATTGTCCTAATTTGTGGAATACTTGGAGGATTTAGTGCAATCATTCTTGCAATCACAAAACGTGTTCCTCTTAGATTGGACAGAAGAAGAAAATTCATTTTTCCAATACCATTTATCGGATTAATCCTTTTCACTGCATCAATTCTAGAATCATCTTTAGGTATCCCAGAACAACTAGGTTGGGTGTTGATGCTTGCTCCTGGACCACTTTATGTTCACCTTTCATATGCCCCTAGATGGAGGATGCTGGATAGGATGGCTAGGGGTTTGGCACCCATGGAAGGCCCCATTGAAGTTGGAAAAAAGAGTGAGTTAGAAGACCAAGACATGTTAGATGCAATAGATGAGATTAGTGAAGAATAATCAAATTAAACCAATTGATTTGCCCGCTTTTTCAAATGCGCCAAGTACCTGATCTAAATTTTCACGAGTTAATCCTGCAGACATTTGGGTTCGAACCCGAGCCTTATCTCTTGCCACCATAGGGAAAACTATGGCGCCAACCATGACACCTGAATTCCGCATTTCAGACGAGAGACGCTTTGCCATTGACGATTCTCCACACATTATTGGAATGATGGGGGTAGTCGAAACACCCGTGTCAAATCCTAATGACTGAAGTTCATTACGGAAGTAATGAGTATTATCCCACAATCTCTGAACATGTTCTGGTTCGTCCATGATAACCTCCACAGCAGCTTTCTGGGCGGCCGCAACTCCTGGCGGTTGACTTCCAGAAAGTAACCATGAACGACTATGATTTAAGGCATGAAGACGCATTTGTTCTGTCCCTGCTACTATTCCTCCTTGTACTCCCATTGCCTTTGAGTAAGAACCCCCCTCGAAATCAACACGTCCCTGGAGACCAAAATGTGCTACAATTCCTCTACCATCGCCTAAGACTCCTTCTCCGTGGCAATCATCAACAAAAATCATTGCGTCATATTCTTCTGCTACGTTTACAATTTCGTCTAGTGGAGCAATGTCTCCATCCATACTAAAAACACCATCTGTGATGACTAACTTTCGGTCAGCATCTTGATTATCTTTCAAAACTTGTTCTAAAGCCCCCACATCGTTATGAGGATATACCGCTCTCTGAGCTTTTGTCAACCTAACTCCATCTATGATTGAACCATGATTTAACTCATCAGAAATGATAATGTCATCTTTACCATTGACTAAAGTAGGAATTAATCCAACATTTACAGCATAACCTGAAGAATATATCAACGCCGCTTCCACACCCTTGAATTCAGCCGCAACCCTTTCAGCTTCCAAATGAATATCCATGGTACCTGCAATCGCCCTAACTGAACCGCTTCCTGCCCCGTATAACCTAGTAGCTTCTATTGTTGCATTAACCACTTTAGGGTGAGTTGAAAGATTGAGGTAATTATTTGCAGACAGCATAATAGTCTCTTTTCCGTCAATAGATACCTTTGGTGAATTAGCAGATTCTAGTACGGGAGGATCCCAATTCAAACCTAACTTTTCTAGTTCCGAATATCGCTCACCCATCCAATCAAGGTCCTTAGCCATGGACTGGGATAATCATATCAAACATGATGGTTCCGTTCATCGCTGAGTTGAAACGAAAGGGTGTAGAGGGGAATTTATGCGCCACGACATAAGGGCGATGATATTGGGGATAGCCCAAGACGGAGGTGTCCCTCATCCTGGTTGTTTTTGCGACACCTGCCAATTTCATTGGGATAACCAGATAGTACTCTCCCCTAGTTCATTAGCAATCATTGATGAAAAACAGTTACATCTAATTGATGTAACTAGAAATCTAGATAGACAGTTACGGAAAGTCGGAGATAGACAGGTAACAGATATCTGGTTAACACATGGACATATAGGGCATATAGACGGAATAGGATTGTTTGGTAAGGAAGTAATGAACGCAAATAATGTCAAACTTCATGCTAGTAAATCGATGATAGAACTAATTCGATCTACACCTAAATGGAATGAATTAATTGAAAATAATATTTTAATTCCTTCACAATTTAATAGTAACGACTCAATTCAAATTTCGGAATACCTTGTAATTACCCCAATACAGATTCCTCATAGAGACGAATTAACTGATACTCATGCATTCGTGGTTAAAGGGCCCGAAAAATCAGTACTATATCTTCCCGATCACGATTCTTGGGAAGAAACATTGGACTTCGTGAGTCAAGATAGTGTGATTGATTGGTTTGAGTTCTTGGGCGTAGAAATTGTTTTTCTGGATGGCACATTTTGGTCAAAAAATGAATTATCTAGACAAAATGATGTTCCTCATCCACCCGTAGTGGATTCATTAGAACGATTAGGAAATCTAAATGGAAAAGAATTAGAAGTCTTTTTCTTTCATTTCAACCATACAAATCCTTTGCTAATACCAAAATCTGATGAAATCAAACAGTTACTAGACTCAGGCTGTAAAATCCCAATTGAAGGGCAGCAATTTTTACTTTAATCAAAAAACGGAATACTAAATGTTGTAACTTTTGTAAGTAACATATGCGCCTATCAGGGAAGGTCAGTAGTGGGCTTGGGAGAGCATCCGTTTTTATGTCTCAATCGCATTACCAAGACCAATTTCGTAAAATTCTTGGAGCAACTGCTTGGCCAGGAACTTTGAATGTTCAAGTAGAGAATAATGACTTAAGCAATTATATTGCTTTGCGACAAAAGGCAGGAATTGATACATTGGATTTAGATGATGAATTCATCAATAAAGTATCTAAAATTGATACATCAACTATTGAATCCGTAAGAATTAGAGGATTCCTCAGAGAGGGTAGATCATTTGGTGGAGCAACCGCATATTTAGCAAAAATTAGTGCATCAGAATCAATAAATATCTCCTGTGCAATATTAATTCCCGATCTTACCCGTCATGTTGAGGTAATAGAAGTAATAGCAGATGTTTTTCTGAGAGAATCGCTAGATCTCAAAGATGGATCAGTCGTCCACCTTGATCTTATTATCGGCTGAAGTCATCTCTAAAATCCATCCTCTTTGAAGTAGCAAATCAATTTCTCTACGAGCAATTTCTTGCCAACGCTCATGCATTCTTTCTTCCCGACTCGAAGGAGGATTTGACCAAGCTTGAATAGCTTCAATTGGCATCAAATCAAGACTGGGTAATGAAGGATGATTTATTGTCCATAAAATCAACCAATCGGAAGAAGAACGACCAAAATCAATCGATTCATTAGGTCGATGAAGGGCACGAATAACATCGGATAATTCAATTCTTTCTGTAGCAAGACCGTGTAGCGCAGCAGCAATACGGCGAACTTGATTCCAAAGAAACGATTCGGCTTCAATTCGAAAACCTATCACTCTTCCAGAAAGGTCTACCCATGGAGTACAACTGTGAATTGTGCGAACTGTTGTTCTATCTTCTTCAACTCTGCAAAAATTAGTGAAATCATGGCCTCCTTCGAATACTCTACACCAACGAGATACTCGTTCAGGAGACACATCTAATGGCCAACCAGGTAAGGCTTGGAGACGATACAAGTATACTCGACGTCTTGCTAACCTTACGATGACGTCATCGGATACAGCATAAGCACCCCAAACAAATACATCATCAGGCAATCGATCATTTACGGCTCTCAATAAATTATTTTCTCCTATACTAGACCAACGTGAAGCAGGCATATCAAATGAACCAAGATTCATTCTAACATGTACACCTGCATCTGTTCGAGATGAAATCCATATGTGAGCATCTGAATCTAGCCATTCAAGTTTCTTCAATGCTTTTTCCAACTCTCCTTGAACTGTACGGACATCAGGCTGAAGTTGAGAACCGTGGAATTTATCTCCAAGATAACCAAAACATAACACTAATCTTTGTGTTTCAATGACTTCAGCTTCTTCAGCCTCAGTCATATTTCACCCTCATTATTCGAGTGCGAGATATTCTATGGCTTCTTCAGTGGATGCGAAACCCATGCCAAGAAAAGCAAATTCTACAGCAACAGGTATAAACTGCTTAGCAAAGGCTTCACTTCTATCGAAGTTTGTCTTGAAATCAATATTATCAATCAGCATTTTAGCTGCTTGAAATAAATCAGCAGTTACATCGAAATCATCAGATGAATCACCTAATTCCTTGAGTTTTTTTAGTTCCCTAATTGCCTTAGGAATTCTATCAAATTCAATCAAAGCATTTGCTAATGCAGCTTGGTATTCAGTGCTCTCTGGATCCATTTTAGCTGCCTTTTGAAAATATGCGGCAACTTGTCCTTCGTTGATTCTCTCATTTCCTTTTTCATCGAAATTTCCATTTGCTTGTATCTCGAAAAGTGCTGCCTCAGCCCAACCATGATAACCTACTGGACTATCTCCATGTGCATCGATTATTGCCTCAAAATTTTCCATCGCACCCATGTAATCTCCACTCATAATACATTGCGCCGCTTTAACTGATAATTCCTCATCTACCATGTGACCACCAGAGGGTCCTCTGCACCGGTAGTTCATCAACGGTGCGGAAGAATTGAGATTTCTCAACTAACTAAATTTCTGAATTATTTGCACTATCTTCACTATTTTCTTCAGATGCTATTTCGCCATCTTGAGGCGCTCCAGGACGAGTACGTAATTCATTTACTAACGCGTAGACATCCATCGGCCGACGAATTCCATAGAAGCAATCTTCAGGATCAAGATCAACTGTCTTTCTAGTTCGCTGTAACTTCATCATGAAGATGAAGAATCGGAAAAGACGAATTACAATGTTGCTTGTCTCTTTCGTAGCAGCCTCAGCAACATCTGAAACTGCGCCAGCACCAATTGACATTGACTCCTCTTTCAAACCGAGACCAGATGCCGTGATGACATGGAGGCTACCGTAACCAAGAATCCGTCCAATGAGGCTTCGCTCGACCTTTAGGTTCTCAATCTTAGATAGGCTAATTGCATGACTGTTTGAATCAATGACTTTCAAGAAATCCTTCTTCAGATATACTTGCTTGTCTGTGATGACGTAGGTGAATGCACGTTGATACATCACCGTAAGAATGAACATCACGCCAGCATATACTCCACCAAAAATCAGATAGTAAACTGAGCTCCACTCTGGCAAGAACCCGCTGTCTTCAAGACCGATATATGGGGAGAAGAAACTGTTCGTAAGCACCTCCTCAAGGAAGAAGATGCCAGGCGTAATCGAGATTATCAGCAAAGAAACAGTGTAGAGACCGCCTGACGTAGAGAAATTTACGAATCGGTTAATCCATGTGAGGATAATCATCACAAGGAAGAAACCTGCGATTCCTGTCGATACTAGGAGTTGTAGAAGATTCAAAACGAAATTCAAGCCGCCTTCACCTTCAGGTGCTTCGTAGCCGATTCCGAATAGCACATGGACTGCAAGTACAAACACAATCAAAAGGTAGCGGGGGAACATGGAAAGAACGATTGGACCAGAACGATAGTATGGCTCTTCGTAGGCGGACATCTCCGGAACAGCATCTCTTGCTGCTTCAACATTCAAATTCTCACGGAATGCATCCATCTGTTCGCCCATGACCTTCCCTCTGAGTAATATTAGACGGATTCGTATTTAACGAATTCCGGAAATTGAACGTATCAGTGCAATATACCCCAAGAATGCTCAGCATTCCCTCTGATCCAGCCATAATCAGAAGCAGAGCGAATTTCTATCTCGTCCATGATGACTAATTTTTGAACCTTTAAAGGATATTCATTATAGGTAAAATGTGACTCTAGGCCCATTCTAGTTGGTTGATCGAATGTCCAATGTGCTCGACTAGTAGCATCCAAAATCATGCTTAACTGAGTTCTACCATTCCAAACCCGAATCTTAAATGAAGGTAAAGGATTACCATCTGAATCCAATAATGATTCTGATGAAGATTGAATTAACTCAACTTCACATCGTTCAAATCGTTCGGTTCTACCTCGACGTGCATCATGAAATAAACCTGCAGTCCTAAGCGGAAATCGATGCTTATCTCTTCGTTTCCAAGGAGTAGAGTCATTTGCAGTGACAGAGAGAGAAAGATGAGGCATAAACCAATCGAAATAGGAGCCATCATCAAAATGTAAGAAACCCCAAAACCAAGGTACAGAGGGTGCTTGAACAACAACCTTCTGAAAATAGGCTGTACCTTCTACATTTTCACCATCAATTGTTCCTGTTGTTTTTGTACCATGTAAACGAAGAATATCATATCCCATCGTACCGGTGAATAAATTGTGAGACCTCGTTGCTGCTGATAGTGGAGGATTCCAAGGAGTCATTTCAAAATTGAAATTTGAAGGAGCGCCTTGTTCAATCATTTCTTGATCAGAAATCAATCGTAACCAAAATGCACTATTATCTGGTCGGAGTCCCATCGATAAATCTTCTTCAGTCAATGGAACTATGGCTCCACCGGCACTGTCTGATGGCCATAGATCGTGCCTTTTATCAAGAGCCAACATCCTACACTTCCGCAACACTAAGGGCTCAAACATTTTCTCTCCATCATACCACCATGCACATACCATTCCACCTAATGTATGTCCGCCCTGTTTGTCAGTATCGAAACGTTGACCTTCCCAAGGTACACCGTTAACATCAATTGAGGCTGTATCTTTTGTTGACCAAAGAACCATCAACTGCTTAGAACGCTCAGGATGATCTTCACAAGGTAGTACGACTAACCACCACCACCATTGCCAAGTTAGGCGATGTAAGGGGGGTAGAAAATCAAGACGCCAGAGGGTATCAATGTCCCCCTCGAAACGATCCATGGGCAGCGAGGTGCAACAAGGCTGATGAATTTAATACTCTAATCAATCTCTCTTCTACCCAAGAATGATTGGCCGATTAATACCCATACACCTATGTAAAAAATCAAGAAAAGGGAAGACACTAACAATGAACCAATGGCAGAACCGGAAACAATTACTGGTTCATTCCAAAATATTGAGAAAACAACGGATGAATTGAATAATCCAGAACCGATGATATCGTAGTAACCAGAATCAGGCCATGCAATTAATGCAGCAGAATTAACCATTTCTAATCCCCAATGAGAAACTGAAAGCCAAGCTACTTTGCTTTGACCAGATGTAAGTAACGAAAAGAATGCCATGATAAACTCCCATACACCCATAACCATGGCTATGTAAATTCCAAACCTCTTTGAAATCACCCCCAAGGCGGAAAAGGTGGTAGAATACGCTAACAATACTAGAGCGGCAGTGATACCAATAATCAACCAAACTGTCAGATCTTGGAAGCGGAATAGGGAATCACCTGGTCCAATGAAACTAGTAACTAACCCAACTAATAAGGCCAACACTACCATGTAAGGTGCAGAAATTGACATGAATCCAAGAATACGATAGATGAAAAATTCAGCACGATGAATGGGCTTCCCAATTAGATAATACATCGTTCCAGATGCCATTTCATCCCTGATTAATCCGGTTGCTAAAAACAATGGAATGAAGATTCCTAATAAAAACAAAAAAGCAACCTTACCAACTGCTAAAACGAAACCACGATGTAATGATTCTAAAACAAATTCATCTTCAGACGGGTCTTCATCTACCATATTATCTGCTTCGATGGAAATTAGATTGCCTTCTGTATCAAAAACGAGTTCAACATCACAATCAATTCCATTTCTATTTGAGTCAGACATAAAGTAATCATCCCAGATAAATTCTGGATTTGAAGTCGTACTGGAGATAACATCCCAATCTCTAATACAATCTCCATCATCATCAAATCCTTGACTTGTTTCTCCAGAAGATACGTCAATATCAAATCCATCTTCATCGATATACATTGAACGAGGATCCTGAGGAATGGGAGTATCAGAAGCGCCTACAAATTCTCCCCATTCAAGATATTGGTACCATTTTTCAGACTCAACGCCAACGGTGCCATTCACCTGAATTAATCCATTGAAACGTATTTCTCCAGTAGAAGTTAAACAAGAACGACCTATTTGTAGATCATATTCTTCTTCATATTCAGTACAATCACTGAAATTACCCACCTGTGCCCATCCCTTGTTTTGTGAATTAGGAGGAGATCCAATCCAAGTGTATGAGGTGATTACTGCATTACCTCGATATGTATGATTACCTGTATGACTTGCTTGATTCCAGTTAAGCCATTCATCACTAACAAACACTCCTGAACCAGGGAATTCTGCACTATTCCAATCAGATGTACCCCATTTTCGTTCTTGACCGAGAGGATAGCCGTCCTCATCCCAATCTTCGGAATCTCCATCATCATCTACAGGTTCTATACCTTCGACCATTGCTTCAGCATAAGTTGCCAATAATAGCAACATTAGCATTAGCCCCACTGTACCAATCACCCATGTAGATGCTCGTACTCTTAACTGCCGAGCAGTGAATTCAATTATTGCCCCTGCCTTTCTATCTAAACCACTCCAAACACTGTTGAGGATAATCCTATCAGGTAGAGGTTTAGCAGAGGGATTAGGAGTAACTATCGAAGAAATAGAAATATCTTGATCGGAAGTCTGAAGGAAATCTTGATCTCTATTTTTTTCAGTCATGCTCTACCCTCCATTAGATAGGCCAAAAGACTCTCAAGATTATCATCAGGATTCTGAATAGAAGAAACACGTAGGCCAGAAGAAGTAATCAAGGATGGGAGGACAGAATGAACTGCATTGAGGTCATTTGTCTGGATTTCGAGTTGCTGAGGAAGTGGAAATCGAACCCCATGTACTTCTTCTACGTCAAGAGTTCGAGCTGCAAGTTCGCGTGGACTATCCGTTGTTAATAGAATTCTATGAGGATGTTTATCCAACATTCCACGTATTGCATGTAAATTTCCTAATGCCAATAAACGGCCATTATGAAGAATAACAATCTGCTCAGTTATACGCTCAATTTCAGAAAGAATATGACTAGAAACAATTACAGTTTTTCCCATTGCTCCAATTTCTCGAATTACATTCATTATCGTAGTTCGTGCAACTGGATCACAACCTTGGAGTGGTTCGTCAAGTATAACTAAATCAGGATCATTTACCAATGCATGAGCAATCTTAACTCTTTGACGCATCCCCTTACTGTATTTTCCAATCTGCTTATGGGCAACATCGGAAAGATTTACGAATTCTAAAACATGGTCGGCTCTGGCTGAAGCTTGGTCTCTTGTAAATCCATAAAGTCGAGCTAATGTTGAAACAAAATCATGGCCAGTCATCCAATCATAGAGTTTCTCTCCTTCCGAAACATATCCTACTCGAGAATATGGGGCGGGGTTACGCCAGGGATCGATTCCAAACAACCTAACTGTCCCCTGACTCGGCTTCAAACGACCAACTAGAATCTTGAACAGAGTACTTTTTCCAGCACCATTGGGACCTAGAATTCCTGTTACCCCTCCACCTATAGCCAAACTTACATCATTCAATCCAATTACCTGTCCATACCATTTTGATACATGATCTAACATTACTGCAGGAACAGACTGATCTACTTGAAAACTGGTTGGAGGATGGTTACCAACTTGTTCAGGATCGGGAATCATTCTCTAGTCACCTCCAAACTATTTACCCTAACAGAGATGATGTATAGAGATATGATATTCATAGCAAGAAGAGACACTGCAGAAAACGCTACTGGATGATCATATCCTGGATTTATTCCCATTACGAGTTGTCCGATATGTGCAAGATTGTCATATGGGCTGAGGATGTATACAATGCTACGATCAAATAAACTATCAACCAGAAACGCAACTAATTTTGTACCTAAAATTATTGATAAGAATCCAACGGCAGGGAAGAATTTTCCTTTTGAAATTGCAGATAAAGCCATACCAATTGAAGAGTACGTTATTATCAAAAGAACACTGATACCTAATCCTGAAACAAAGAGAGGAAATGAATCAAACAGATACGCCCAACCATGACCTTCTACAACTATAGCTAAAGAATAATAGGAGACATAGGTTAGTAGAATAACTCCTCCAAGGATACTGGCTACTGAAAGGTATTTCATTACAGCATAATCAAGTCGATTAATTGGTCTTGAGAAATAAATAGCAGAGGTCCCATGTGCTCTATCCTCTGAAATCATTCCTCCGATTACAAGAGCTGTTAACAGGGGCCACCATAATGCATTTCGAGGAAAGAAGCCTAAGATTTTAGCATAAATATTATTTCGATTTAATCCAAATGGCCTCATTATTTCAGGTTCCCCAATTAATGAACCCAGTATCAAAAAACCTAGCGTACTCATCGATGAAATAAGTATGAAAAGAACTGCTAAACGAATAAAAGGATGATAATATCGATGACCTTTGGAAGTTATCATTCCGTAAACATGATGCCGGTAAATTGCATAATTACGAGTCCATCTAGGTCCAAGAGTCCCTCGCCATGGCCGATATACTCTATTGAAAATTGTACCCACCTCTGCTTGTCCTTGGGATACAGCCGCAAATGCATTTTCATCACCGTCTCCTGAACCAAATGCAGCCTCCATTCTAGTTACTCCTAGGGAATTTTCAGAATCTTGTACTGGAGAAATAGTATCAGATGACACTTCAGAAGGTAATTCGGTCATAGTGAGGCACCTCCAATAGATCCATCCCCTAGCACTTTAGAAGAGGGGGTAGAATTCAATAATTCAGATGCACTGCGAGTACCATATCCTAATTTATCCATAATCAGTAAGAATAGATCCTCTAGACTTGGCTCATATTCTTCCATCTGTCTTATCTGTACCGATGCCTTAGCTGCGCAACTGAGAATTTGATCGACAGTTGATTCATCCTCTCTTAAAACTCTCATTATCCTACCCAATCTACGTACTGTAAGTCCAGAATCCTTCAATTCCTGTTCCATCCTACTCGCGCCGCCCCAAACAGAAATCTCAATCTCTCTATCGATTTGACGAGCTAAGTCCTCAATTCGTCGATGAACTACAACTCTACCCTTGTGAATCATAATCACTCTATCACATACAATTTGAACATCGTCCATCAAATGACTACTCATCAAAATAGAACGGCCCCCATCTTTGACAATGTTGAATAGAGTATCTAGCATAAATCCCCTATGTTCCTGATCTAAACCATTCGATGGTTCATCAACTATCAGTAATTCAGGGTCATGAATAATCGCACAAGCAAGTTTGGCAGATTGTTGCATTCCTGTCGAAAAGGTTCCTATCTTACGATATCTTTGATCTCGTAAACCAACATATTCCATTACTTCATGAGTTCTTTGATTGGCAACTACAGGAGACATCCCTAGTAGTTCCCCCGAATAACGTACCTGATCGACCGCATTCAAATCAGGATTTAATGTGTCATATTCTGCCATATATCCAATTTTACTACGTATCGCGTCACCCTCAGTTCTAATGTCGTGACCTAACACTGTACCTTCTCCAGAAGTAATCTGAATTAGCCCGAGTAAGGTCTTGATTAAGGTAGATTTTCCTGCCCCATTTGGACCAAGTAAACCAATTGATCCGTGAGGCAATTGTATGTCTACATTATCCAGAGCCACATGAGGACCGTAATTCTTCGTTAGACTCTTTGCCTCGATCAGCCAATCGCTGTTAATAGAGGTCAACCTGCTCCACCTGAAGTGCTATTGTTCGAAGAGACACTTCAATCAACCGACGGAATGATTCATTCAGAATCATGAATCTTAATCCCGCCTCTAGTTCGAATCGCAATTCCTTTGGTAAATTTCAAAATTTCATTCGAAGTACATCTTGAAACACCATGTGCAACTAAATCACCATTTGAATCAACTATCAAGCATGCCAATCCGGGAACTATACTCTCATCCACTCGTTCTATAAATCCATGAATTACATTTCTACCATCCCTAACAAATGGAATAGCATCATCTTGTAATACCAATCTTGGAGTACCTACCCCCAAAGAATGCAAATCTTTGGCTCCTTCATTAGTCAAGGAAATACCTCCATCTTGTAAACGAGGAGAGAGAACATGTCGCCCGTCAGCCAAGAAAACATTTCTAATCCTTCCAGTCGAAGATCTATCGACACTCATTCCTTCAAACCAATCAGCGGTTGATTCCCTATTTGCGCCTAAGAATACAGAGCATTTTGCGGAAATTTGGCTATGTTCTAACCACTCATGAATTTGATTTCTAACTTCTCTATCAGTTGCCTCTCCAGTACTTTCGAGAATAGAAAGTGATGAAGGATTTAATCCCAAATCTCTCAAGCTTTCATCAGAAGGAGATGGAATAGATGACCAAATTGAATCAAATGCATGAATATGACAAAGAGGTGCCCAATCCTCTAAATCAAATGGTAACAAACCATTAGGGGTTTGAATTATGGGGATCTGATTAGGATTTTTTGATAATGCATGAATAATATCTGACTTAACTGAATCCCGCCAAGGAGACCTTCCTGATTTTATCAGCAAAATATTAGGTTCAATCATGGATTCTCCTTTCCAATTCTTCAGAGGTGGAGTCCACCGTTCACGAATCAATGTATTTGCGTGAAGTAAATGAGGGCGAGAAGAGGAATCTGGTGTCCAACGTTCTGATCCTGAACGTATAGGAGACGATGATCGAATAATTACTGATGACGAAATATCGTTATTTTGAATCAATCTATCCTTCAGAAACAAAAATGCTTCTCTTAATTCAGGACTAGAATGACTACGTTGTTCAACTAGGGCCCAAATCTTACCTGATCGAACTGCTTCTCTACATCTTGCTAATTCTGCCTGAGTAATTTCTAAATTATATCTTGCAAGTAAATTGGTTCTCTCAGTATCTTCCATTTCTCTAACTTCTGACGGAGAAATTCCGTTTAATATTCTTGATGCAAATGGCCATTCTTTCAAATTTTCAATCCTTACGGTACCATCAGGAGTCAAAAGACGTCCGTCTCGAGCGAATAGTGCATATGCTGCACTATCGAAAATATCTACACCTAATGCAATACTCATCGGAAATAACATTGGATGTCCACATCCAAACAAATGAATTGGTCTGTTTGCAGGAATTGTCTCCCTCACTGCAATTATTATTTTTGCTAGATCAAGATACCTATGTCGTTCCATTATCGGAACTATTCCACCAATAGGATGGACTGTAAATCCTCTATGTTTGCCCGAAACAGAACCCATTTTTTCTGCACTTTCAGAACGAAGAAAATCATAGATTCCTCCTTGAATAGGACCATTTAACAAGAGATTCGGTCCTGCTTCATCAAGTGATAAAGATGCTCTTTCTACGGTTTTAGATACCGCTTCTCTCAATTCCTCTATCGATTGATCAGGACGTCCAAAAACATCTAGCATTGTTCCTATATCTACTCCAATATCTCGTTGGAAAGCAACTATTTCTTCCACTCCAACGTCAATATCACCATAGACATATGATTGGAAAGTTCCTGAATCAGTAACTATTATCCCTGGAAAATCAAGTAATTCATGGACACCAGTTTCCAATGCTGGAATCCGTAATTTTTCATGTTTCCATATGACATAGGAATTAGTAATCAAAGCTTGAACTCCGAATTCATCCCACATCTCTCGAGGTTCAATAGTACGAATGTTAGGGTTAACAACTGGAAGTAACATTGGAGTTTCTAATATCCCATGATTTGTAAAAAGACGACCTAATCGAGCAACTCCATCTCTTTCTTTTATCTCAAACTTACCTAAATCTTGAGGGCGGCAAGGAGACGTTTCGAACCCTGCACCCATATGCATCCCCCAGAGTATTCTATCATGACACTTACGACTGAAATTACAAACCATGAGGAAAAAATGATTTAATTAACAAAAATTAACTCCACTCTTTTCTAGTAAAAAATCTCTAACTATCCCGTCGTAGTGGTCTAGAATTTCAATATCAAAAAGGATTGTTTTGATGGTTCCATCAAAAAGAAGATCTGTCTGAATTTGACTTAACGTATTCGGTGCCGCACCACAAGCAACACAAGCGCCATCTAACCCTACTACAAGTTTTACAAAGTCATCATCTTCAATTTCACCTTCTCTAACGGTCAAAGCTCCCCCGTGCCCCGTTAATGATGCTCGAACATCACCCAGACGAGCCATAAGAGAAGGGATAAGGTCAGGGTGGATACCTTCTTCTTGGTCCGTAAAATCTGATTCTTTCACTAATTCTACTAACGAGAGTGCCAGCACTCTTGCATCTTCCCTTGGATCAATTACCTCCTGAAGACGGCGATTAGCCTCTTCGTGCATCTGGAGACGTATTTGATTGCGATACTCATCGGCTAGTTTGTCAGACATGGGGGCCACTCAATTAACCCATATAGACAACACATTTAATGTAAAGCATACAGGCAAAACCACGAGTTGATAAACAATCGACATCACGGAAGTATCAGATAGCATGAGCGTCACTCCACTTTTAAGAATCGAAGGGCTGGAAGCCTCTATCGATGAAACGGCCATTCTGAAAGGTATTAACCTTGAAATTTTACCAGGTGAGGTTCATGCGGTGATGGGAAGAAATGGGAGTGGGAAATCTACTACTGCCCATGTTTTGATGGGCCACCCTGACTATGAAGTTACCAACGGAAATGTGAAACTTGATGGGGAAGACCTGTTAGAAATGGAATCTTATGAAAGAGCACGTGCTGGAGTTTTTCTTTCGTTTCAATATCCACATTCTGTGCCAGGGTTGCAAGTAGGAAATTTTCTTCGCCGTTCCGTTTCTGCAATTAATGGAGAAGAAGCAGCAAAGGGTCCAGAATTTAGAACGCTCTTAAAAGAAGGAATGGAACAATTGGGATTAGATAGATCTTTTCTGGCGAGATATGTGAACGACGGATTTAGTGGAGGAGAAAAAAAACGGTTTGAAATATTGCAAATGATGTTGATCAAACCAAAATTAGCAATCCTAGACGAAACTGATTCAGGTTTAGATATCGATGGAATTAGAACTGTAGCTCAAGGTGTAGACGCTGCCATCAGAGGCAGTAACTCAGGAGCATTAATCATTACACACTACAACAGAATTTTAGAACATGTAAAGCCAGATAAAATCCACGTATTAATCGACGGTAAAATAGTGAAATCAGGTGGACCTGAACTTGCAAATCAGTTAGAAGAAAGAGGATATGATTGGATAGAAAAGGAAGTGATGAATGATGAGTGAAGATGCAAGAGCAGCCGTAGGAGACTACAAAGCAGGATGGCATGATCCTGAAAACGCAACTATTCGATTCGACTTTGGACTATCAGAGCAGGTAGTAAGAGATATTTCTGCCTTGAAAAATGAACCTGAATGGATGACTGAAATTCGTGTTAAGGCATTCCACCATTTTATGGAAAGACCGATGCCGACTTGGGGCAACATGCATATGCTCGAAGAGATTGACTTCGACAAAGTATGCTACTATCTACGATCATCGGATGCTACTGAGAAAAATTGGGAAGATGTGCCAGATGATATTCGGAATACATTTGACAGATTAGGAATTCCAGAAGCAGAACAAAAATGGCTTTCAGGAGTAACTGCTCAGTACGAATCAGAAGCAGTCTACCACAGCATCAGAGAAGATTTAGAAGAACAAGGAGTGATCTTCCTTGATATGGACAGTGGATTGAGAGAATATGAAGGAATCGTCAAAGAATATTTCTGCTCGGTTGTTCCTTATTCAGATAACAAATTTTCTGCACTCAATACCGCTGTTTGGTCAGGCGGTTCTTTCATTTATGTTCCGAGTGGGGTACATGTCGAAATGCCGGTTCAGGCTTATTTCAGAATTAACGCTAAGAATATGGGACAATTTGAAAGAACTCTCATCATTGCTGATGAAGGAAGTAGTATTCACTATGTCGAAGGTTGTACTGCGCCAACATATTCTACTGACTCTCTGCATTCGGCAGTTGTAGAATTAATCGCTTTACCTGGAGCACATATAAGATATTCAACAGTACAAAACTGGTCCGCTAATGTGTATAATTTAGTTACTAAACGCGGAGTTGCTCATGAAAATGCAACGATTGAATGGATCGATGGAAATATTGGATCAAAACTCACGATGAAATATCCTGCTGTGATATTGAAGGGTCAAGGAGCACACGCTGAGGTTATTTCAGTTGCTTATTCTGGTAAGGGCCAGCATCAAGATGCAGGTGCTAAAATTCATCACTTAGCAAGTAATACGACAAGTAAAATTCTTTCGAAGAGCATTAGTAAAGATGGAGGAAGAGGATCTTATCGAGGAATGGTTACAGTTTCTCCTAAAGCGGAAAATTGTAAGGTGAACGTTGTTTGTGATGCATTGCTACTAGACGAAGCAAGTCGATCAGATACTTATCCAACAATGGAGGTTGGCAATTCTGGAGCAAGATGCGAACACGAAGCCTCGGTAAGTAAAGTCAGTGACGATCAACTATTCTACTTAATGAGTAGAGGACATTCAGAAGAGGAAGCATTAGCATTGATTGTGAATGGTTTCTTTGAGCCGTTTACTCGTGAATTACCGATGGAATATGCAGTTGAGCTCAATCAATTGATGTCACTTGAAATGGAAGGAAGCATAGGGTGAGTAATCGGTATGAGTTCATCTTATCTCGATTATGCAAACACTGACAAAGCAGCACATATCTGGAGATACACACCTTGGAAAAAAGTACATCCAACTGGTTCAATAAATGACATCCCACAATCCGAACCACCTGAAATTACTATTTCAGTTGTAGATGGAACATCAGTTCCAGAAGGAATTACTATTCGACAGGCTACTGATTCTGACATTGAAAGATTAGGACATGAACTTGATTTTGATAGTGGGACTGCCGCCCCAAAATTTATTTCCACTCTCGCTCAAAGTACGATGATTCTAAAGATAGAAAATAAGATAAAACTTGAAACTCCATTAATTGTAACAATTACTACTTCAGGAGATATTTGCGCGTCGAGATTATTGATTGACATTGGAAGTCAAGTAGAAGCAGAAATAATTACTGTAATCGAAGGAAATGCAAATTGGACTGGTATTTTAAGAGAAGGAAATTACGGATCTAATGCTATTGTTAATGATGTAGTAACTCAGATTACCGGAAATAGATTAGTTCGATGTGATGCTCTTTCTTTAGGACGGGACGCACAAGTAAAGGCTGGAACGGTTAACGCTTCTTCATCACAGGCCAAAATTGATATTCGACATTGGCTAAATGAACCTGGATCTTCTCTCAAAGTAAATGGATCTATACTTTCATCAGATGAAAACCATCTGGATTCACATATTGAAATTACACATACAGGGAAGCAGACCTATAGTAGATTGGAATGGCATTCTGCATGTGGAGGAAAAAGTAACACCACTGGAACTGGAATGTTGAGAATAGATGCAGGAGCAAAAGGTGCGGATGCAGGACAACTTTTCCATAATTTATTACTTTCTGAAAAGGCTAAGGCCAACTCAATTCCAGAATTAGAAGTTCTTGAGAGCGACGTAGTTGGATGTGGACATGGAACTGCAAATGGACCAATAGATGAACAACAATTATTCTACCTTTCAACTAGAGGATTTAATGAAGAACAAGCAAGGGCTGCTTTAATTGCTGCCTTCCTAAATACCCCACTTTCTGATATGGGGTCTCAACAACTTCATACATGGTTAATTCAGCGTATAGAGAAACACCTCAATTTGATTTGAACTATACACGGGTTGAAATCCAATTATCTCTTCGGGAAGGTATGGATGATGCGATAATAGAGGCTATCCGGTCAGATTTCCCCATCCTAACAAGGACGATGGATGGAGGACGTCCCTTGGTCTATCTTGACAATGCTGCAACTACTCAAAAACCTAGACAAGTAATTGAAGCAATGAACTCATATTATGAAAATACAAATTCAAATGTGCATAGAGCAGTACATACGCTAGCAGGAGAAGCAACGGAAGGATACGAGAAAGCTAGAACAGAAATTGCTGCATACTTTGGTGCGCCGAGAGATCATTTGATTTTTACAAGTGGAACTACAGAAGCAATTAACTTAGTTGCATATGGTTGGGCTAGAGCAAATCTCAGTAAAGGAGATGTTATTGTAACCACAGAAATGGAACATCATGCCGATATCGTACCTTGGCAGATTCTATCAAAAGAGAGAGGAGTAGAAATCAGATATATCCCTCTAGAAAGAGACACATTGACTCTGGACATGGATGCCTTTGAGATTGCGGTTACTGATGCAAATCTAGTTTGTGTAGTTCATACTTCAAATGTACTAGGAGTCAGAAATGATATTGAAAAAATTATCCAACTCTCTAAACTAAACGGCAACGGAGGAAAAGGGGCATTTGTAATGATAGATGCAGCCCAAGCAGCACCTCATGAAAGAATTAATTTTCTTGAAATGAACTGTGATTTTTTGGCATTGAGTTCACATAAAATGGGTGGACCTACTGGAATAGGTGGGCTGTTTGTACGTCCAGAAATTATGAAAACCATGGACCCATTTATTTCAGGAGGAGATATGATTGAGACTGTAACCTTAGATGGGTCAACATTTCAAAAAGGGCCTCAAAAATTCGAAGCGGGAACTCCTAAAATTGCAGAAGCCTTCGGATGGCATGCGGCAGTTAAATGGCTTTCATCATTTGACATGAAAGAAGTACACGAACATATCTCAAATCTTGCCAAAGAAACAGCTGCTAGCATGTCAACGATCCCTGGAATCAAAATCTATGGACGTCACGATCTTGAATCCTGCTCAGGTGTTGTATCGTTTCTACATGAAAAAATTCATGCTGAAGACCTAGCACATCTTCTTGACTCAGGTGGATTCGCTGTGAGAACAGGACATCACTGTGCTCAGCCACTTATGGAAGCCTTAGGAGTATCGAGTACCGCCAGAATATCATTCTGGCTATACAATACTAAAGAAGAAGCGAATTCATTTGTAGAACATCTAACAAGTATTGTAGAACGATTTGGATGATTGGAATTATAGGTGATACGGATGACTGATTGGCCAGCACCTCTGACAATTATCATCAACGAATTCAAGGAGTGTTTTGATAGAATGGAAAGATATGAATTATTGTTTGAATATGCTGACAAACTACCTCATGAACTATTAACAGAAAATTGGACCGAAGAGAATCGAGTAAAGGGCTGTCAATCGGAAGCACACGTAGAGTGTAAGCTTGATGAAAAAGGAGGTTTTCAAATCCATGGAGCAGCAGATGCTAATTTGGTACAAGGACTCATTGCTATTTTAGCAATAGGTGTAGAAGGTTTGCCTCCATCGAAAGTAGCGTCCTTGAGTCCTAATTTTGTTGATGAGATGGATGTCAAGGCATCACTAACTCCATCAAGAGCTAATGGGTTTCTGAATATGTTTGAAATGATTAGAAATACCGCAGCAAGCATGTCAGAGGAGGCATAACATGGGATTATCAGAAGATGTGATTGATTCAATTAGGCCAGTACAGGATCCAGAAATGAAAATTGGGGTAGTAGATCTCGGACTAATTTATGAGGTTCGAATAGAGGAACAAGAAGAAGGGATTCATGCTGAGATAGATCTGACTTTAACATCTCCCGGATGTCCTGCTGCACCTGAAATTATGGCAGCGGTTCACCGTGCCGGTCTTGAAACAGAAGGTGTCGATTCAGTACATGTCAATTTGGTTTGGTCTCCAAGATGGGATCCAAAAATACATGCCTCAGAAGATGCTCAATTTGAGTTAGGAATCTTCTAATTTTGCAACCTTTTGATTCAAGATTTTCAACAATCCTCTTAGTGTAACTTCACTGACTCCACACACATTACAAACCTCGTTCTGAGTTCGGTTAGAACCACAATCTGCAGCAGCGCGATATAGTAAAACTCCTGCAATACCTGAGGGCTTCTTTCCTTGCCAAGCAAGGTCTTCCTTGGTTTGGTCCCAAATTTCATTGGCTCTACCTAATACTCTTGGAGGCAATTGAAGATCAGAATGAAATTTATCAAGATACTCTGTTGGACCAGAAATATGATGAGTCCCTAATTCACGAGCAACCAAACGAATTGTGCGTTTTAATTCCTTTACTTCGACCTCTGAAATCATGTCAAATCTTTCTGCAACATCCTCAATTCTTCTCGGGATTCGTGCTTCCCGAGCAGCAATATATACACATGCTGCAGTAACGCCTCTAATCGATCTACCAGTAACTAATCCCTTCTCTACTGCTTTACGATATAGGCCACTTGCTTGATCTCTTAATTGAGGCGGGAGGTCGCCTCTATCACGAATAAATTGCATAGCTTTAGCCAAATTCCTAGATCTACTATCCCTGGTTTTTGAACGCTGATCGATTGTGGCTCTTCTTCTCCAATCTCTAACTTGTTTGGAAGACATTCCATTTAATCTTGCATTTCCACCAATCAAATCACGTTTGTCAATTACTGTAGATAGACCTTTATCAGATAGACTAACTGTAGTAGGTGCACCAACCCTAGAGCGATCTGCCCCATCAGAGTGATTCACCCATTCTGCTCCGGGATCAATCATATTTTGTTCAACTACAAAACCACAAACAGAGCAAACCGTTTCGCCTCTAGAAATGTCAGTATCCCATTCATTTGATCCACATAATTTACAGGGTTCAGATTGCCCATCTGTTGTTCTTTGTTTCTGACTTGGGCGAGGAGAAGAAACGAATTCTCCGCCTCTCCGGCTATCGTTTACCTTTTGTAATTCTGTTTTTTTCTTGGATTCCATTTTATCACTCTCTTAGTAACTCGGGGTTGTATAGTTCGATTCCAGAGTATATAAATATTATTTTTTTATGATTATACAGAAAGCTTTGTTCAACAAACAATACCTTGATTCATGAGAGGATGAATCAGTACATGTGGAAGTCATCCGTTTACCCGGTATTCACCATGACACGAGCATTTCAATTGTTGCAGGATCGGAAAAAAGTGTTTTAATTGATTCGGGGACCTCTTGGCACCAAGTAAATATCGAAGAACGTATCAATTCTAAAATTGAATCTTTACCTGATATAGTGGCTATTTTATTGACTCATCGGCATTATGATACTTCAGGAGCAGCGAAGTTTCTCAGTGAGAAATATGATGCTCCTGTGTTTATCCACCCTGCTGCTTCAAATTCTTTGATTTCAAACGATCAACTCACAACTTGGGCTTCAAGATATGATTCAGATATGCCAGTAACTGAAACAATACAACTTACTGACGGGTGGGAAATGGATCTAGGTGGAGGGTATATTCGATGTATACATACTCCTGGCCATACAAACTGTCATTCCTCATTTTTTATTCCCGAATTATCTATTCTTTTTGCAGGAGATTTAATCCCATCACCAGAGTATCCAGGACGAACGGATTTGCCTACAGGGAATATTCTCAAGATGCTAGAATCAATAGAGAAGATTATACAACTCAATCCAGAAGTTATTGTTCCTTCAAGAGGTAAAACAATTCGTAAACAAGAAGTTCAAAGGGTATTGCATAAACATCGTGATTTCTTTATCTCATTAATTGAAAATATAGGTGAATTACCAGAGAATTGGCCTAAACCGAATTCTACATGTATGTGGTGGTCTCCAAATCCTGAATGGAAATAAAACTCAATACTGATCTGGTTCATCCTTTTTGGCTTTCTTCCATTCACGATAGCAAGGACGACAAATTCTAACTCTTCTTACATCCCTTTTTAATCCATCATCGCCCCACACATCAATTGCATTGTCGATGGCTATTGAACGGCCACCAAATCGCTTATCTGCCCATTTTTCACATCCGGCAACATCGCAAGGGACTTCCCCCTCTTCATCATCAGATTTTACTTTCTTAGCCTTCGGAGCACGATTTGCCCGTGCCTTCTTCTTGAAGCCCATACATAACGCTGTAAAAGGTCGAACATGAATCTTGGGTTTATTCTGACTTCTCAATAGAAGCTTCACGATCGGGTCCTACCCCGACACTGGTAACAGGGACTCCTAGTAACTTCTCTATTGTCTCAATATACACTTGGGCTTGTTGAGGTAATACTGAATATCCTTGACTTGTATCCCTTGCTTCTCTAGATAATTTTAGCCATTCATCAAGTGAAAGTGGTGAAAAACCGGGTAATTTCATTGTGATGGGTTTGGCCTTCTCTAATGAGCCAATATCTGCGGGAAATTCATGAACCTGTGATCCATTGATATCGTATCCAATCACAATTTCAATTTCGTCAATTCCACCTAAAACATCTAATTTGGTCAATACTACTTCATCGAATCCATTCACCCTCATAGCATGACGAAGGGGGACTATGTCCAACCAACCGCAACGTCTTGGACGTCCAGTGGTAGTTCCGAATTCATGTCCTACCTCTCCAAGGTGTTTTCCTACATCATCTGTTAATTCAGCGGGGAAGGGACCATGCCCTACTCTTGTAGTATAGGCCTTTACTACCCCTATACATCTATTCACATGACCTGGATGTACTCCTGCTCCATGTGTTGCATTTGCCCTACTAGTAACAGAACTAGTTACATACGGATATGTTCCTTGTGATATATCTAGTAAAGCTCCTTGTGCACCTTCTAACAAAACAAATTCCCCTCGCTTCAAAGAATGATCTATCATTACTCCTGTAGGTCGAACAGATGCGCCAAAACGATCCTGAACCCATCGAAGATCATTTGTCAACGTCGACTTATCAATACTTGAATCTAGGCCTGCAGCCGTCAATTGAGTGTTCATTCGATTAACCATAGAATTAATTTTAGCATCATCTTTCAATACAGAAGGTAGATCAACAAATCGAATCCCAATACGATCTATTGCATCCCTATATGTGGGCCCTATTCCTCTTCCTGTAGTTCCAATCTCTTTATCGGCTGCATCTAAGATTCGGTGATATGGTAATGTAATATGAGCTCTTTCAGAAATAAATAATCGTTCACCTTCGGGTCTTTCACCACCAAAAGAAAACCACGAATCCAATTCTTCTTCCAACTTCCATGGGTCAATTACCATTCCATCACCGAGTACCAAATTGCAATGGCTGTAAGTTATACCACTCGGCAGATGATGGAAGGCTAACTTACGTTCCCCAATCACAATTGTATGCCCTGCATTCGAGCCTCCCTGGAAACGAACTACCCAGTCCGCTTCTGACGCTAACTGATCTACTAATTTCCCTTTTCCTTCGTCTCCCCATTGTGCTCCGAGGACTACTGTAGCGGGCATGATTACTGTCGGGCGACTAAGGCCTTTGAATGATGCCTCTATCAAGAGATCAAACATCAGTCCATCCGATGCGGTTATGAAGGGTGCATTAGTCGCAATTGCCATGGCCCGGTTTCCTGAGGCGGAAGTGCGCAACCTACACAAGTGGGTATGCATGAAATGCTCAGCAACTCATAGAGGTCGAAAGAAGCCACTAAAATGTCGTAAATGTGGCTACAAGGGCCTCCGCCCAAAGATTGTAGAGAAGAAACAGCGTTGATGATTTTCATCACCATATTACTCATTGTTCTTCCAAAGAATAGTTTCTAGAGTGTCTATTGAACTTCTCGAAGAAGAGCTTCGAGAGCAGTTTGAATTTGAAGGCAGAGTGGCCCAAAATGGATAGGAAGATTAGCATCGTTGAAAATTTCATCCAGCTTACTTGCAGTCATTCCTAAACGTACATCCATATCTTTATTCTCATTTAGTAGCCATTCTGTGGTGGCTTCCTTCGCAGACTTTCGTATATTTCGAGGAACTTGACTATCCTGAAGTTGTTCAAGAACTGTAGCAATTTGTTGGATTCGCGTATTTACATCGGTCATGGGTCCTACACATCCTTCCGCACTATTTTGTGGTTGGAGGACGACCCACTTTAAGTTCATTGTAGAATATAGCCGCATTAGATGTGGACAGTGGCGCCCTCAGATCTTGTCGGACTACTTCGTTTGACAATTCTATTACTTTGTATGGGTGGAGCCGCGGCCATGGATCATTGGACCCGAAGAGTACCAAATGACTGGTGGATAAGATGGGGAGTAGCAATTGTTTTTCTCCTATGTATCGAAATGATGCTTCTGGAGGCAGATATTTCATTAATTTTACTTGCATTGGGCATAGTTGCTTGGGCATCTATTAGCGTGATAGGAACTCCTTCACTTACCGACATGAAAAATGGCTCATATCTCGATTGGGCTGTCTTCTCTTGGTATGTTTTAGGATTATTAGGGTTAGGAGGTAGTGTAATACTCCATGCTGAGAACGCTCTATGGATTATGGGGCTACATTCCAATCCCCCTCTATTCCAGATAATAGATGGACCTAGTCTAGATTTAGCGACAAGACATGCACGAATTCTGCTCAATCTAACTGGACTTGCCATATGTCTTGGATTTATTGAACTTGCATGGAGAATGAGATTACTTCATGGAGGAGCAGATGCAAAAGCACTGATGATTGTGGCTATCGCTCTTCCATGGTGGTCCGAAATTGGTGTGATTGGAATGTCATCTGTAATTCCTCCTATGATTTCTGTTCTAGTTTGGTCTGCAGCAGGCTTCCTAGTTTTACCTATTCGAACAATTATAACAAATATATCCAAAGGTGTAACATCTCCAATCAAAATGATTTGGCATTCTGAAAAGTGGCCATTAGATAATATTCTAGGAAAGCATGTATGGATCCTAAGTGAAGTAATTGATGGAACTGATGGAGAAAGAAAAATTTCTGTTCGAATGAGACCTAAGAGATCTAAAGAAAATTCAGAAACAATTGCTACCAAAATTGAAGAATTATATCAGTTAGGTGAAACAGAAGCGTGGATAACAAAAAAACATCCATTCCTAGTGTATATTTTACCAAGCATACCTTTAGCAGTTATATTCGGAGATCCAATTGTATGGATTTTGTCCCTTACGGGATTATAGCTCATACTGGGCTTTTATCCGGAATAGATGTTAACTTGTCAACAACCTTGGACAGCCTATCTACTAAACTGTCTTTTTCTTCACTCTGAATCAATGCGTGTTCAAGAACCTCATCTAAAGAATCTACGGCAATAACATCAACCATGGACTGATATTTTTCGTCGATTAAAACATCTCTCATATTTGTTCGAGGCACGATTATTCGAGTAATTCCTGACTTAGCAGCGGCTTCGATCTTTGCTGTTACGCCTCCGATTGGTAAAACCTCTCCTCTTACGCTGAGACTTCCTGTCATGGCTAAATTTTGATCTATTGGTAGGTCTTCAAAAGCGCTAATTATTGCAGTGGCCATTGTTATTGAGGCACTATCTCCGTCAACTCCGTGAGTGCCCGGGAATTGAACATGGATATCATAATCAGCAATATCTTTACCAGTCAATTTCTTAACAACTGCATTGATATTAGTTACACTCTCTTTAGCTAATTCGGAAAGACCACCAGTGGCATAAACTGCTCCATTTCGACCTTGAGCTGGAGTAACTAAAGCCTCTACAGGTAATACAATACCTGAAAAATCAGATAATCCTGAATCAGCCCCAAGAACTGCTAATCCGTTTACTCTACCTACTCGAGCGCCACTGTTGACTAACATTGCATATTCATTCTGTCTTTCGATATAACGGTCAGCAATTTGTTGCTCAAGGGGTTTAGCAATTATTCTAGCACGAGTGATGTGGTCAGGAGTTACAAGCAGTGCATCTTCTTCTGCCGCTAAATCTCCTGCAACTCGTACGAGACCGCCCAATTCCCTCAAACGAAGAGTCAGTTTTCCACGTCTTCCTGCTCTTCTTTGTGCTTCTTTCAGGACTAAACCAACAGCTGCCCTGTTGAAGTGAGGAATTGGTTTACCAGATTTCTTTTTCATCTCATTCTTTACTTCCTGAGCGATGAATCGAATAAGACGCCTACGATTAGCATCTGTATCATCCATAGTTGTGTTCACATAAACTTCGTAACCATATCCTCGAATCCTGCTTCTTAGCGCTGGATGCATTCTTTCCATCGAATCTAGATTTCCGGCTGCAACTAAAATGAAATCAGAGGGGACAGGTTCAGTTTTTGTCAATGCACCACTGCTTCTTTCACTTCTTCCCGAAATAGGTAGAGCCTTTTCCTGCATTGCAGTAAGCAAGGCTTGCTGTTCTTCCATCCTTAGCATATTGATCTCATCAATATACAAAACACCATAATGTGCACGATGAATTGAACCAGGTTCAACCCTTTCGTGAGCGGGTGTAGCTAAATCAGCACCAGACTGAAATGGGTCGTGGCGAACATCTCCTAGAAGTGCACCTGCAAGAGCCCCGGTAGCATCTACAAACGGGACATCGTCTCCTCGCTCATGTTTTACCAATAATTTAGGGATGTTATTTTCATCGGCTGCAGATAGACGAGAACGAAGGAAGAAGTATCCAAAAGCTAGGATAAATCCTCCGAATAGTAGTGTAAGGATATCTCCTGTGGAGATAGTCGCTGCTACTAATGCTGCACCAACAAAAATTAGAATGAATAACAATGTCTTGTTTGTTCTTTCTCTCTGTTGCCGAATGGCTGCCTTTCGTTCTTTGATTATCCTGTCTCCCCTTCCTGCGGGAACTGTACGAACCTTCGGTTCATTCTCATCTTCTGGATTACGATAAACTAGGATATCTTCCATCTGTTCCTTGGGAAGAAATTCAGTCATTGATCTGGCAAGCATAGATTTACCTGTCCCAGGATCTCCCATCAAAATCACATGACGTCTCTGTTCCGCAGCCTTTCTGACTACAATCGATGCTGCATCTTGACCAATAACTTGATCAACCAGACGACTGGGTAATGGTACATCTTCAGTAGATTCAAAGGAATTGGGGCCTACAGACAGATTTTCGACCCAATCTTCTACAGGTATAGTACATATCTCAGAACCTGAATTACCAGAATCTGCCCAGTTAGTAGTATCTGAACTGTTTTCTTCATCGGGTGAATCAATCTCATCAGATAGTTCTTCAGTTTCTGATGAATCAATGTTAGAGTCCGACATAATGTCCCCCCGGTAATCATGGATGAATGGGCCTCATTCTTGAAGGTGCGTAATAGAAAAATATACAATTTCCAAGTAAAAACTCAAAGTTTTCCGCCGTTATCAAGATACTGTTGACCATAATATACCCACTGTTCCATTGTCCAACCTGGAGGTAGTCCACCGACTGGTAATGGTGGACCTTGTTGAACAGGAGGAGCTTGAACTACTGGCTGTTGGAAGAGATGTTCTGCCCCACCATACATTGAATTTGCAGAATGATCAGCTGCTGGAATTGTCTTAGACCAGTCCACAGCTTCTGGGACTCTATTCTTCCTAGCCACAAAGAGGAGGCCAAGTCCAACTGCTGCAACAAGGAATAATCCAACAATTCCAAGAATCATGATTAATGAATCTCCAGCAGAAGAAAGACCACTTGCTTCTTCAGACTTGGAAGCATCCTCTGGGAATGCATCGGCATTATCTCCTACCCCATCTCCATCTGTATCTAATGTTTCATCTGGATCTTCTGGGAATGCGTCTTCAGAATCTGCGACACCATCTCCATCCGAATCAATAATTACAGGTTCAGAAGCCATCAAACTGAATGATTTGACGCTCTTGTAGTCAAAATCAGAGGTGTCCGTAGCAATTACGTCTACCTTAATTTCGTCCCCCATTCTAAGTCCTTCAGGATAAACTGAAACCACGTCAAATTCTACTCCAAATTCTTCAACTGTTCCAAGAGAATGGCAGGTTCCGGTTATGATGTTACATATCTGCCAAGTTACTTCGGTGTTGGAGAATGTTTCATCCCCCATGTAGGACACAGTCATCTTAGGAGATGTTTCGAAATCAACGGTATCATATGTCAATGACAATTCTCCACCGTTACCTTCATCCCAACTCAGCAAGATATCTCCGATTACATTTACGGTGAAAGAGAATTGCCCGACAGCTCCGTTAGGGTCAGATAAACTAAGTTGCACTAATTGAGGGCCTTCTGTTTGCCATGACATAGTGTAAACACCAATAGCAATGGGAGTGACTGCACCGGGTTCAGAACTAGTAACTTGAGCAAAAATATCGGAATCATCATCATCAACATCTGAAGAATATAGGGAAGTATCCAATGTGAACGTCTCTCCAACCTTTAAGCGGAGATTTTCTAAAGCAGACATATCAAATCGTGGTGCATCATTGATATTTTGAACAATTACTGTCAATGTGGAATCTGTTGATTGTGATTCATCACTCGCTCTCAAAACGATTTCTATTGTTCCAATCACATCGTCATCCAAGGTATCAATGTTAATGGTTTGACCTGTGAGTGCTACATCAACAATATTCTCAGGTGTAACACTCACAATATGGATATCCAAGGCTGCTAATTCTGACTCAGAAACATCTGCGCCATTATTGTCAGTGTCCGAGAGATATTGCGTCAATGCTACAGCGACAGACCCGCCTTCGCTAATCGTTTGGGTAGGAATAGGTGACCAACTAGGGGCACCGTTAGGAATTACAGAGAAAAAGACTGTTCCATCATTCTGATCTTCTCCATCAGACATAGTAACTTGGATTCCCTGATTTCTGATATTTCCTTGAGCATCACGATCAACATTTGAAAACTGAACATTCATACTCATTGCCGATGCATCCCAGGAAACAAAATTAGGTGAATTACTAGTTATAGTCAGTTGATCAAGAGGGGTTTCAGCATCTGCAATCAATCCAACCATTGATACAGTTTCAAGAGTGTCTACCTTCACAGTGGGAACTCCAGAATATCCTTGATCTGTTGAAGATAGGACTGTAGGCAATCCATTCAACAATTCAAAAGCATCATTAGTTTCCAACCAATCAGAAATTTGGCCCCTTGAATCAGTCCAACGACTTCGAATATCATAATCCCCGCTTCCTGCACTAACAGGAGGGACAACAGTAGCAACGTATCGTTCATTTGTACCTTGTCCGACTGTATTTACAGGAATAGTTACCCAAGATGAATCCCATGAATTTTCAGTTGAATGTTTTACCTCTAGTTCAGGGGTCATGGTTTCGAGAGTATCTACTGAATCATTAGGTAAAGCAGTCATATCAAAACCTAAACTTCCACCTCTAGGAATGGTTGTACTCGAACCATCAGGAACAGGACGCACAGAGGTAGGAGTTGCATCATGATTGACGGTTGAATCCAACACATTGTTGCTTCCAATTGAATCTACGACAGTAATTCTAGCACGGAATCTAGAATCACCGTTGTTCTCAATAGTTTCTCCAGATGAATCCCAAGTTGTAGAGTAGGATTGAGTACCACCGACTGCTAATGTATTCACTGAAGTAGAACCTAATGAGGTTTCGGTCATTCCATCAACCTTAAAAATTTCAATTGTGCCACCATCTGCATAAACATCTGCACCAATATTTTTGATGGAAAGTGTGAGATCAACTAAATCGCCAGCTATTATTCCTGAATATCCATCGCTACTCTCTGCTGTGAAGGAATCTATTGCAACATCAATCGGAGGTAGCATAGAAGAATCAGTAGCAGAAAGTACGTTGTGCCGTGTGGTGCCTGTACTCCAATCATCTTGTAGCCAAGCTATTGATAACATGTTTGACATTCCTCCGTTTACAGTGGAAACAGGTACTGTCCAAGAATAACTAGTAGGAGTACTTGAAAGCGTCATAGAAATCGGGCCACTGTTAGTGCTGTCTACTAACCATTTCTTCCAACAATGTCCTGATTTAGAACCATCAGCATAAGGATATGAATTACAAGTATCTTCAGTAACAGCAGCAATCACACGTACGTCCGATGTTCCTCCTCCATTGTATGAGGCTTCTACTGTAATTGTTGCATCAGTACCACTCTGAGTTTGAGAAATAACCATGCTGTAAGAATTAACAGTAGAATCCATGTTGTTTGATTTCCCATTAACTCCCGAGAAAAAGTCATCATAGGTCTTACCGTTACCCAGAGCACCACTCATCATACAGGCTGAGTTGCTCTTCGCACAATCGCCGAAATAGGCTTGAGGAGCACTATTTGCACCATCTGAGGAGAGGTGACTAATTCGATTCATAGGCGCTACATTACCTGCTTGCGCAGTGTAAATATTCCCATAACTTGCAGGCATGTAAGTGATGTAAACAAATTCATCTGAATTAGCATTCTTCAATGATTTCAAATCAGGACTAGCATAGCTGTAGCAGGGCGGACAATTTTGTCCTCCAATGTATTCGGCTAACACCACATGGCCAGGACTAGGTGCATCGAGAACGGTAGGCTCCTCGGCAAGAGGGGTGAGTTCTTCGGGTTCAGAAAGCGGATCTATAAAACTCCCCATTGACATGAGAACGATTAGGAGCGTTAGGGCGGTTGAGCATACCATACGGTAAAGCATGATAGTACGAACATGTAGAAGCGTATAAGAGTTGGTTGATATAGTTCGAGAGCATGACTTTCAGATTCTCATTAGGTTTGATATGTAGACATCATTAGCCCCCAATATGGCTGATCAGGAACTTATCGTTCTGAGGGAGACAGGAGGACGTGTTTATGCCTTCTCTCGATCAGGAGGTGAACGACGAATTCGAGGTGTAGGAAGAATCGACCCAGATAGAGAGATTGGGGACTTGAAAATCGGCGATTCTATCAAAATTGGAACTAAATCATTTACTCGCATGTCTCCTGGTTTACATGAACTTAGATCTGCGATGAAACGAAGAGCCCAGGTAATCACTCCAAAAGATGCAGGGTTCATGATTGCATGGATGGGGATTGGGCAAAACGATCGTGTCCTAGAAGCCGGATTCGGTTCTGGTGGACTTGCAATGCATATTGCTAGAAGTCTAGGGCCTGGAGGAACTTTGATTTCAATCGAACGAAGAGAAGAACATGCATCAGTGGGANCTGAAAATATGTATCGATGTGCAGATGTATTTCCAGGGATGCCTACTTGGACATTATTACAACGAGATGTTGTGGGTTCATCACCTGAAATATCTGCATTAGTAGACGAATTAGATGCGGTGATATTAGATATGCCTGAACCATGGACTGCAATTCCAGAAATGAGTGAAATGCTTCGACTTGGTGGCAGAATTGCATGTTATTGTCCATCTCCTAATCAAATGGCGAAATCTTGGGCATCATTGGAAGAATCAGGATTGATTGTTGAATGGGGCGGAGAATTGATGGAGAGAAGATGGACTCTGACGAAAAGAGGAGGCGTTAGACCAGGTAATACTCCGATAGGACACACAGCATTCCTAGTGATAGCAGTCAAAGCTCCGCTTGAAGAAGAAGAGTAATTATTCTACTACTCTAACTATCTCCGAACAAGATGGACAGCGGAATCTGAAAGGAGGAGTTTTGTCTTTCGGTAACTTAGACCTGGTTGAACAAAACGGACAAATTGCTGAACCATCAGAACCTGCTCGAACTTCTCCCTCTGCAAGAGGCTCTTCTTCATCCTCAGGTTCAGGTTCTTCAACTTCAGCTGCTTCAATTGCTGCTAGTTGAATTGCCTCGATTGAGGCTTTAGAACGCCTCATAGACCATCGAAGAGCCAACACTGCTAACAGTGCAAACACATATCCACCAGACATCAAGGAGAGGCTAGTCGAATTGTTGATACTATGTCCAGTAGGGAATGAGATTCCAGAAGGAGGTACTGGGTCTTCTTGGACAAATATTTGAATCGGGGCAAGTGATACTATTCCAGCACCATCATCCTCTGAAGCAGTGATTGTTAAGTCATATAGTCCCGATTCTAATCCATTGTTATTTAATGTCAGAGACATAGTGACCGCTTCGCCAGGAGCAATGTCATATGATGGGAGAGCAGAACCTGTAGGCTGAACATTCCAAGTTTTGACGAGCCCTGAATTCAATCCTTGACCTGATAAGATTAAGATGCCTTTTTTGTGAGAATTGCCAGTATTTTCTACGCGAATCACCATTGTCAAACTTCCATCTTTGTCGATGATTAATCCGCCATCTTCGACTAATTCAATGTCTAAAAGAATTGCACCATTAACTCCTATCGATTCAATGAGAGTGACATCTGAAGACGAAGAAGAAGATACTGAAGGTAGATCTACTGGGCGTGCGACTAATGTTACTTGATGCGACCCTGCAAGATTGGATGAGGTCGAATCACAAGATATCAAGACTTCAATCGAAGAACCGGAAGGTACTGTTATACTACTGGCTGCTAAAGCACAATCTAAACTACTCAATACTTCTAACGCATATTCTCCAGAACTATCTGTTGGGTTGAAGATGTAACCTGAGAATGTGATTGTTTCTTCATGTTGTAAATCTACAGCAGACGGAGAGAGAGTAACTTGAGGAGCCAATGAACCTTGAACAATCTCAAGAGATTCAGTAGAATTGAAACTAGGCCCAGTGGTGGAAGAAGCCATCAGAGACAAAATTCCAATTCCATCTCCCTTGACTTGAACTTCAAAGGAGGTAGTAGATCCTGATTCAAGAGAAAAAGCACTTTCTGAAAGTACTATCTGAACTCCTGATGGGCTTTCAGTAACTACAATCTCAAAAACTCCGGCGGAGTTTCCGGTATTTGCAATAGTAAAATCAACAGTACTCCACAGGGAAGATAATATCGACAATTGTGTTGAACCAGAACTCAAAGATGGAATCCCTCTGGGAGTAACAGAAATTGAGGTATTGATTGAATCAAAAGTCTCACCATCGATTGTCGAAACTAATTCAAAATTCACGGGAGAATTTGTGGCAACTGCTGATTGTTCTGATTCAAATAAAACAGTAATAGTTGTCATCTCACCGATTGAAAGAGAGATAGAACCATCTAGAGTACTCACACTTACGCCTGCTGGAACTGAAGTCCAGATCAAAGATGCATCGACTGATTCTGTACCTTGATTTTCTACGTCAAATGAAAAGGAAGTAGTAGAACCGGGTTCAATTGTAATGCCATTAGTCTGGGGAGATACAATTCGTAAGGAGCTCCAAGNAGATATGTCCAAATCAACATGACCATTATTTGTTTCATTTCCATTGATAGATACCTCGACTCCTGTCAAATTTACAGAAAATGTGAGATTCAATGATGCGAGGCCCACGATAGCGATATCCGAATCTGCAGAAATTGAAATAATCATGATTTCTGTTGAACCTCGTTTAACTTCAGTATCTTGAATAGATATCAATAATCCATCAACAATGGAGGAGGATGCTGAAACAGTAAGATCTTCTGTCCCAGTATTTGACAACATTACGTCAACTGTTGATGATTCACCGGGTTCGATAATCGTAATTGCAGAAGGCATTTCAATCGAAACAGAAAGATGCTCTCCGATTACGAAGGAATGTGTTAACACAGTGGTAATGTCACTTTCAGCCTCATGAATACTTAGAGAAAGATGACAAATATCTCCTTGATGTGCTGATGAGAGTATGTCCATTTCAAATAACCAAGACGCTGATACAGATGTATCGATAGATTCCACACTATCTACCAAACAAGCACCGGTACTAGATATGCTTCCGGGGACAATGGAGGGGGAAATACCATCAGTACCAACATCGGTAAGAGTAAGAGTGAGGTTTCCTGAAATCCCTGGGATCCATGTACTATCAGCTAAGAAATTAGATTCATACAAATGAGTTCCATTTACATCTACTACCATTACTGTACTAATACTATTATTTCCTAACGCACTAGCAGCATAAAGTCTGAATCCATAAGGACCTGGTGCAGCATTATTAGGTATCTCAATACTTAGATTGACGAAAGTTGATGACCCTGAAGATAAGTTTCTAACGACTGGATCTTCCCAAGTTACTGACCAACTAGATGCATCAAGACCCTGACTAGGGACTGTTCGAGGAATAGAAGTCCCATTTGATGACGAATTCTCCCAAGGATATGATAGATGACTTGTTTCATTGAATACGGTAGCTGCTGCAGCTTGCTGTAATTCAAGTTTCAATGAATTAGAAAGGGAAACTGAATCATTTGAACCTACAGGAGTTTCTCCGGTCAATGTAGCATAAATCACACATGCTGCCAAATAACTTCCTGACAAGGATGGATGACTTCCGTCTGCAGAATATAGCCCATAGAAAGTTGAAGTAGAGGAAATGGGATTTGAACCAGAATTCTGTATAGAATCGTGAATGTGTTTGAAGGCTAAGCCAACCGGGGCAATCCATACATCACGACCTTGGACAGTCATGTTATCTCGGAAATCGATATAACCGTCTTCAAGCCTATCTTGCATCATTGTGAAGTTGGAATAGATTGTAGGATTAGTTACATCTCCATTTCTCCTCCCCCAGGTCATCATTAAAACTGATTCAGAAGATTCAGATTCAATTTCATTTGCCAACAATATAGCCGCGTCTTTATCTTCAATCCAAGAGGTTGTAGACCTATTGAATCCGGGAACTTGGCTCTGATCTTGTAGAATGACATAATCCCAATTCAAATTCGGATTACGGAGAGTACTATTCCAAGAATGTCCGGATGAATTCACATTGTTCCAATGATCATCGAATCGCATTCCCCCTCCAGTCAATGCTTCAGCATCATTGACCCCTAGATCTTCAAGAATTGTGTGTAATGAATTTTGAGAAGTGTAACTGTTACCATACATCAGTAAATTATTGATTGTAGTTGTATTACTTCCACCAGAGTTGTTTCCACTAGAGTTGTTTCCATCATTGTTATCCCCGCCACTGTTATTATTACCAGAATTATTCGAACTATTTCCACTTGATTGATTAGCCCAAAAGGCTGCTAGGTCTGGTTCTGAACCAACACTTAGCAATATTGTATCTTGAACTGAACCAAAATTAGAAATTTCAATTGGCAGGTTAATTGTAGAATTTACTTCAGAATGGACTAAGCCATTATTTCCTATTCCAGTTGCATCAATGTCTGGTAGATACATAGCACCTACAGAAAGGTGAATCTCGATACTAGATGATGCCCCACTTCGATTAACTAAAATCCATTGTGTCCCTGATGAAGAGGATGACGGATTCCCATTCAATGAAATTATAATTTCAATGGAATCGCTAGCATAAGGGAAGACTTGATTGATTGTAGTTTGAGTTAAATTAACCACCCATTCAGAGCCAGCAGAAGAACTACCTAATGAAACTGAAAAATCATGGATAGAAGTATCATTATTTTCAACTGTTAAAGTAACATTAGTTGATTGACCAGGGGTTAAAACAACTAGATCGCGATCAAGATCTAACAGAACCGACGAATCTGCCGATACAATGCCGACCAGTGGGCCACAAGAAGCCAACAAAAAAAGGACACAGGCTACTACTGAACCGCGACGCATTACCCGCTGGACCGTTACCTTCGCTATGAAGCCCTCGCGAAAAATAAGAAATGCGAGTATGATTCACAATTGTGCAGCGAATGTAGCGATAATATTCTCATCTAACCTTTCCCAAGTGAACTGAGAAGGGTCTTTTGGCACTCTACCAAAGTGTCCTCCTGAAGCAGTTGCTGAATAAATTGGAGATTTTAATCGTAGATTATGAATGATATGCCCCGGACGGAAATCAAAATTATCACTTACAAGAGATGAAATCTGTTCGTCAGGTATCAAACCTGTACCGAAAGTGTCAACTCGAACACTAACCGGCTTAGGTACTCCGATTGCATAGGCTAATTGAATTTCACATTCTCGGGAAAGTCCTGAAGCAACTACATGTTTAGCAGCCCATCTGGAAGCGTAAGCTGCCGAACGGTCTACTTTAGACGGATCCTTCCCAGAAAATGCGCCTCCACCGTGTCTTCCTCTTCCTCCGTACGTATCAACAATAATTTTTCTTCCTGTAAGACCTGCGTCAGCGTAAGGCCCTCCGGGGTCCGCAAATCGTCCTGTACCATTTACCACAATCTCGGTATCTTCAGTGATTAAAGAGGCAGGAACTACAGGGATAATCACATGTTCCATAATTTGATTCTTTATCCAATTCTGTTCATCTTCTTCAGAACTAAAATCATCAAGCATATCCTTATGTTGAGTGGCAATTACAATATTTGTTGCACAAACTATTGAGCCATTGTTGTCGTGTAAAAGAGTCACTTGAGATTTTGCATCAGGTCGAGCCCAGTCAATAGTACCGTTTTCTCTACATTTCCTGTATTGACGAGTTAGTGCCTGGGCTAAAGCGATAGCAAGCGGCATCCAACGGCCTTGATGACCTTCAAATGATTCAGTTTCATCACAAGCATATCCAAACATCAGTCCTTGATCTCCAGCCCCCTGAGAGTCAATTTCTTGAATTACTCCTCGGTTAATATGGGCAGATTGACGAGTAATTAACTCGACTACTTCACAAGTCTCTTCTGAACGAGCATCCATTCCAATTTCATGACTGATATAACCGATATTAGCAGCCGCATCTCTTGCAACTTGTACGAAATCGGGATTTTCAACACCCTCGGCTAAAGTAACTTCACCACCAAGTACAATGAATGATTTGTCTTCTCTTCCCTTAACTAAAGTTTCAACTGCCACCTTTGCATTAGGGTCAACAGATAAACATGCGTCAAGTATAGAATCTGATATCGCATCACATAATTTGTCAGGATGACCTGAAGCCACCGATTCAGAAGTAAACAGCCATCCGCCCTCACTCATGAAGCACGCGACCTAGCAATAGCATTTCAATCGTATGCTTGTAAAAAAATAACCCGAAAAAAAATTAACGATAGGCGTGAAAGGACATTCTTCCCTGATGAATCGTTTGTCGTAATGAACCCCTCTTCTCGAACAAACCCTTGATAGAAGATAGAATTCTAACTGGTAAAGCATATCTAATGAATCGATTCTTAGGAAATACCACTTCAACTCTCGAAAATCCAAGATCGTGTAACATCCCTTTCATAGCAGCAACATTTGGAGCCCAATAGTTTGTTGAATCTTTGTTATAAGAATCAGCAGGGAAGTAAACCATGGACGGTTTCCAACGATGTAAATCATCCATCAATGTCTCAATAATTAGTAATTCTTTGCAGACACTAGCCGCTACTCGTAATCCTGCCATTGGATCTTGTAAGTGGTATAGAACTCCTAAGAACATAACAACATCAAATTCCCCCACAGATTCTGGAGAAATATCCATTGCATCAATATCTAATTCTTCAACTTTTGAGTTAAGTACCTCATGAGCAAATTTGAATCCTTCATTACTGCCCCAACCTGGTCCACTCCAAGAATAATGATCGGTAGCTAAAACACGCTCTGCACCATTTCTTTCTGCCTGGAATGAAAAGAACCCATCCCAAGCCCCGATATCTAGAACTGATTTTCCAGAAAGATCTTCTGGAAGACAAACTTGTTTTAATTTGGACATAGAATTGTCACGTCCTGGTGTAACAATTCCATCTTTTAGAGGGATGGAATGAAACCAATCAATTTCATTCATGCGTTGAATGAGTGCATCCTGACCATCCATAGACGTCGGCGGGAACCAAAGACATTTACCATTTTCCTAATAATTGGCGAATTTAACTGACCGAGCGGTTGAAGTCCCTAAGCCTCCCCCTTTGCTTCATGGTCGGACGAGACTCTACAGATTGGTTACCTACCGCATTCAGAACACATACACTTGGAGATATTGCAATTTCAGGATCTGATTTGGTAGGTCAAGAAGTCACTGTTGCAGGACATGCAGAGATTTCAAGAGGAAGAGGGGGTGTTTGTTTCTTAACTCTCAGAGATGGTACGGGGCGATTACAAGTATTCCTGAAAAAGGACGCACTAGATGAAGAAATATTCCTCTCTATCCAATCAATTTCAAGAGAATCCACTGTTCAAATTACAGGGAATGTCGCAGAAAAAAGACCCCCTAAAGTACCAGAAGGTGAACCTTCACCTCCTCCTGAATACGAAATATTTGCTACATCTGCTCAAATTTTATCGGAGGCTCAAACCCCGCTTCCTGTAGGAATTACGGACAAAGTACATGTTGAATTAGATACACGGCTAGATAACCGTCACCTTGACTTAAGAAGAAGTCATATCAACGCAATGTTCCAATTGAGAAGTAAAGTTTTATCCTACGGGAGAGAACATCTTCTCAAAGAAGGATTTCAAGAAATCAATACACCCAAGATTATTGCCAGTGCCTCAGAAGGTGGAACGAATTTGTTTGCAATGAAATATTTTGAGACTCCTGCATTCTTATCTCAAAGTCCTCAACTGTACAAACAACTAGCTATTTTGGGTGGATTAGAACGAGTATTTGAGATAGGACCTGCATTTCGGGCTGAAGAACATGACACATATCGGCATCTGAACGAATTCATTTCCTTTGATATCGAAATGGCTTGGGCCGATGATGAAGATGTGATGGGTGTTCAAGAAAGAATGATCCACCATATTTGGAGTCAGGTTGCAGCAAGAGATCAAAACCTAATTGACATAATCAACGAATACAGAATTGCCCAAGAAATGGAAGCAATAGCCGTAATTGTACCTGATCTTCCCTTCCCCAGAGTCAGTTATGATGATGCGATTGAAATTATCCAATCAAAAGGTGGAGAAATCAAATGGGGAGACGATATCAGTGCTTCTGATGCTGACCTAATAGCCGAAGAACATCCTGGATTCCACTTTATTCCAAGATGGCCAATGGAAATGAAACCATTCTACATATACCACAACAAAGATGAGAAAGGAGTTACTGGGGAGCAATTAAGTCGTGGATTCGATCTAAATTATGGAAGAGATGAGATGACATCAGGCGGACAAAGAGAACATCGGGTAGATTTTCTTGAACAAAATCTTAGAGATATGGGATTAAATCCCGAGGATTTTAGTTTCTATACCGACGGATTTCGATTCGGAGCCGCTCCACATGCAGGATGGGGACTAGGTGTTGCACGACTATTGATGGTCCTTACTGGTGCTGGAAATGTGCGAGAAGTAGTACTATTTCCTAGAGACAGAAGCAGAGTTACTCCATAAGTAACTACTTCAACAATAGGATACTCGTGGAAAGCGTGGGGCCCGTGGTCTAGGGGTTATGACGTCGCTCTTACAAAGCGAAGATCACCGGTTCAATTCCGGTCGGGCCCACCATTTTTCTCATAGTCATCCTCTTGAATGATGTCTTTCCCCGTGGGACTGATGGGTGAGCGTAACGCAACCTTGGCATCCAGACTTGCTAGGAAGTTAAAGCAAAATGGATGGATGGTTACAACAGCTGAATCTTGTACAGGTGGAATGTTAACTAGTACTTTGACAGATATCTCTGGATCAAGTGAATGGTTCAAGCAAGGTTGGGTCACATATTCCAATGAATCCAAGATGAGCGAATTAGGAGTAGAAAGATCAAAATTTGAAGGAGATTCTGTCCCAGGTGCAGTCTCAAAGGATGTTGCAGCAGCAATGGCAGAAGGAGCTCTCAAACGATCAGGTGCTAATCTAGCTATTTCTATCACCGGAATCGCAGGCCCAGGCGGTGGAACCATAACTAAACCAGTTGGTCTTGCATATGTTTGTGCATTCTGGGAGAATCGTTTCCTTGTACGATCAACAAATAGTCAGGGTGGAGATAGATCAATGAATAAACAACTTTTCGTGAGTTTAGCTCTAGAAACCGCTCTAAATGTATTTGAAACAAAGGAAACTGGAACTCACCGACTTGATCTAAGAACCAAAAATGATGAAGATGAAGATGTGCCTGAACAACTGACTTTGAAGGAGGCTACACTTTCTGCTTTCGGACGTGTTCCAGGTATGGAAGATACTTGGTACGGAGAAGTAATCTGGACAGAAGGAAATACAGAAGCCACAGTTGTGGAAGAGCTAAGGAAAAAGGACGATGAAGATATTTGGTCCGAAGAATAAGGGCAATCCTCTTTGAGCGCCTCTATGCACCATGGAATCCATGAGTGAGGAGACTTGGGAGGTCAAGCAGAGAAACTTGTGGTCCCTAAACCTCATGGTCACCCGAGAAGCTCGAGAAAGACTAGAACCTTTACAATCAATTCAACCAATCCTCGAAGCAGCGATTATGTCTGGAACCAATGGTGTAATTCTGGATACTGAAACACTTGATAAATTGTTTGAAATTGCTGGAATCAAAAAACAAACCTCGTCAGGAGCAAGGACAATAGCTAGTATGAAAGAAACAGAAATTGTACCTGCACCCAGACCTCATGGTCTTTCTCATTATGATTTAGCCGCTTTTCCCATGGAAGCAAGGGATGTGGATATGGAATTAGAGGTTCATTTTGACATAACTGGAAATAGTATAACTGAGGGAAGAATGAGCGACATTCTCTCTTGTTTCAACGACCGTTTAACAACAATAAAAAAGATGATTATTGATGCTAGAATATTGCCATTTCGACCTACGCAAATCGGTGAAGTATCAATGAATAAACCAAGATATAGAGATGAAGATTGTTCATTAATTGGAATTGTTAACTCCCCAACGTATACAAAGAACGGAGGCCATCTTCGATTTACTCTAGAAGACGAAGGAGCAGAAATTGAATGCATTATGTACAATAGACCTGAATTCGGAGACGAACACCCACTCAGAACTGGACTAATGCCTGACGATGTCATCGGGATTACTGGACGACTTAAATCCGAAAGAGGGAGAAGAGATACGTTCATTGCTGAAGATATACATTACCCTCCTCTCAGAGAACATCAGAAAAATTCTGCTCCTTCCGATCAAGCTATTTCAGTCGCATTTCTTTCTGATGTACACCTAGGATCCAAGACTTTCTTAGAAGCACAATGGCACAAAATGGTTGAATGGTTCAATACAGACCCCCTAGCTAAAACAATCCGTTACTTTGTAATTAGTGGAGATGGGGTTGATGGAGTTGGAATCTACCCCAATCAGGAAAAAGAACTTGCAATCCCTGACCTATTCAATCAATACGGCGGACTCGCTAAGCTGTTGGAACCACTTCCTGACTGGGTAGATGTTCTTCTTCTCCCTGGAAATCATGATGCAGTTCGACCAGCTGAACCACAACCTGCCTTAGATCCAGAGCTCCAACAGGATTACAATAATACCACATTTGTTGGAAATCCATGTGATTTCAGTTTACATGGAGTTCGTATTTTATCTTATCATGGGAAAAGTATCGATGATTTCGTTTCAAAAATGAGAAGTGTGTCATACGATAGACCAGAAGCTGCAATGAGAGCAATGATTGATCGAAGACATCTAGCACCCTCTTGGGGCGGAAAAACACCTCTATCTCCCGAACCAGAAGATAATTTAGTTATTCGAACAATACCTGATATTTTCGTTACCGGCCATGTACACGGCCATCATGTTTCAGATTACAAAGGAGTCAAATTGATTCATAGCAGTACATGGCAAGATCAAACAGGGTATCAACGAACTCTAGGATTTCAGCCAAGACCTGCTATTCTTACAGTAGTCAACCTACACACCCACGAAACCGCAAGTATTCCATTTGCATAATCATTCAAAATCTTCTATTTCTTGAACAAGCCCGTCTAATATTTCATTTTCTGAAACTCTAGTTCTCAATAACGCAACGACAACCAGTAAGATCACCAATATTGAAGCTCCAATAATCAATTCCCCATTCAAGGAAGATGGTGTTCCACATTCATCTCCCTCTAACGTTGTGCAATCAGAATTATCTGGAACCTGAATAGGTGACGAAGAATCACCTAACTCTTCAGGTATAATGAATGTAATACTAGATGAATTACTATTTCCAGATGCGTCCAATACGGAAACTGTAAGTGTGAATTCTTGCAAGGCTGGCAAAATCGGGTTTGGAGTGATTGTTATCTGATGATTTTTACGAAGGGCAACAATATCTCCAGTAAATGTCTGGCCGTTTACTTCGATAGATTCGGTCGCTTCTTCGCTAGTGTACCATGTCACTTTTAGCGCACCTCCGGATAATGGTTGAACATCCAAATTGAGTACTTCAGGAGGGATGGAATCTACTTCCTCTGAGGTATTGAATTGTATGGACGCTGATGGCGCATCACCTACAGAAATAGTACACGAATAAGCAGTTGACGTAGTTAATCCAGTCAACTGAACGGTATGTAAAAGAGAATCAATCCCAGAAGGTGACAAATTGGATTCATTCCATTCATTAGATGAATTATCACCTGATATACACGTGATAATTCCTGCCTCAGGTTGGGTTGTTGACCATTCAAGAATTGCAGAATTAGCAGTAGTTCCTGCAACCTTAGCACCATACACTTGTTGAGCCACTTCTGGTAGTTCAAAGCCAGTCAAAACTGCAAATTGTTGAGATTCGACATCATAACTATTCAACATCGAAGCTTGGTCGCCTTCTGGAAGTAAAATATCCACAATATTTGGATCGTAATCTACTCCATCAACGGGCGAAGGATCAGCACCACCTCCCAAACGCCAAGTCTTGGCTGTAGCGTCAACATCTCTCCATTTACCTGTACCGAATCCATCTTGACTTCCAAGTACCACTATGAAACGATAATTGGGTACATCTGATCCAATAACATTCTTTGAAACAGTGATTACAATCGTCTTTGTTTCTACATCTCCAGAAACCTCAATACCTCTGGCGCTAGTTTCTCCCGATGCTGCATTTACGGCCTTAACTGCCCCCGGTTCACCAGTTGCAGATATTGCAACTTCCCATGCCCAATCCGGATGTACCTCAGCATTGGCTCCTTCAAGCATTTGAGTGCGTCCAGAAGCGGTTTCACCCTGATCGACGTATATCTGAACAATTTGATGGCTGAAACCATTTGAAAGACTCCAATAATCTGTCATCTCGGCAACTGTTATCTCAAAACGTGCATTCCAAGCACTTTGACTAATCTTCATCTTTGTTCCATCAAAGAGACCAATGCCGGGTGAAAAATCGCTTGATAGGGGATATGTGTAATCTCCATCACCATTTTCGTCACCAGTAATATCATCAAATTCTAACAAAGTAACCCATTCTTCTAAATCGGGAAGAACAATTTCTGCAGGTGCAGGAGGAGCAATTTCTACATCTTCACCGTCACCATAAGAAAGAGAATCAGACCATGCGGAAACAACCTTGACACGTGTAGTATAACGCGGCGCTAGACCCAAGTCTGACCAAGGTATAACAAATTCATAAATTTCTTTCCCAGCACATCCACCAAGAATTGAGGAACCTGTTAATGCCCATTGTTCGTTATCCCCTACTTGCCCTCTAGCATCAAATAAATTCCATTTTGCTTGACCATCGTCTCGTAATTGTTCAAAATCAAATGCAACCATCTTCTTTGCTGGAAAACCCAAAATTTGGTTCCCAAAATATGTTCTAAAATTAGTCTGAACTTCATTAAAATTCTGAGCATTCGGTTGCATGAAATATATGGCCAAATCTGCATCTCTTGTTTCATTTAATGCTTCAATTTGTTCGGGATTGGTCATGTCTACTCGGACATATAGGTTCGACGCATCATACCCTAGATGGAATGATTCAATATCCAAATCACCTCCGTTTACTGAGTCGGCAGAATAAATTGCTGCGCCATCCCATTCTCCAGGTAAAGCAATTCCATCTATCATTGGTTCAATAATTGCACTAGCAGATTCATCTGGTAATGCAGGATTTGTCCAAAGATCTTGAAGATAAGGAGGTAAATCCAAATTAATTGCTCGATAAATATTGGAGAGATGTACTTTAAACAAAACATCCCACATCTCATCGTATCCACTATCTTGATCTAGACCATACCACCAATACCAATCACTTCCTTCAGCGATGTAGAGTGATTCCCAAGCGAGGGAAAGACCTGGATCATCTGGATTCTCAGATTCAAAGTCAACTAATGCTGTTCTGGCTTCAACGAGACGTTGCCATGCAAGACTCTCATCTTCTTCTCCTGCCCACGTACTTAATGTTCCATCAATCCAAGATCCAGTCCCAATATTCTCGATTCTTGGAAGTGTGTAATTATTGGATAAGAATTCAGAAGGTGTTGTTGTTACAACGGTTGGGTGCGAAGAAAGTCGGGAATACCATTCATGAATAAAAGGTCGAGCATTGTCAGAATGCTGGAATTCGGACATAAACATCCAATTTTCACCATCCATGGCAACTGTTAGCAAATGCTCACTAGGATCTTCTCCGGCAGCTATTAATTCAGAACGAATTCCATCTAAGTAAGAGAGAAAATCTGAAACTGCCGCTTCTGGAGTCATTGAACCGTATTGAAATGCAACTCTGTCAGAAATCACTCTATCACGGAAAATAACTGCAACTTCTCCTCCATTATCACCTTCTACAACCCAAGGAGTTGCCAATTGTGCAGCATCTTCTACATCAATAGAAGTGCCACCTTCAGAAGTGGATTTTGCTAAAATCTCCTCATCTGTAACCATCCACTGTATTCCAACATCTGAGACTGGTTGAACCATAGGTGGTGAAACAGCCTGTTCAGATGGCCACATGCCATTGGGTCGGAAACCTAACTCTTCCTCAAATAGATTCATCCCGTTTGTAAGATGTGTTCTTACATCTACGGGCCATGCATCTTTGTTAACTCGGATTCCGTCCTCGAAGGTCCATCCATCCATCATTAAGAGAGGCATAATCGGGTGATAATAGGGAGTTGTTGTCAATTCTACTTGGCCTCTTTCAGCTAATTGACTATACATTGGCAGAACGTTAGCCATGTGAGAATGTTGTTGATCGATTACATATGTTAATTCAGAAGGAGTGAAATCTCTACCCTTAGTGAATAAATCCATCAAACCTTGATCGTACTGAGCAGGAGTATTGTTTGGTTGAGTAAAGAAAGACGAATATTCTCCTTGTACATAATCTGGAGAGAATTGGAACAGATACCATAAAACCTGTAAATCTAACAAATCTTGAGGGGATAGCAATTCATCATCCATTATTGTTGCTGGCTTGAGATTATGTAAAGTTGCATCATAGAGTTCTTTGTAACGCTGACTGGCTGGCAAAACCCATGCATTAGGGTCCTCGGATGAGACATTGTAAATCCATCCACTATTCCAAAAAGATTGGAACTGCATTGTATGTAATTCGAGAGCGGTTGCATTTGGATAATCAGAAACTGTCCCGTTAGGATTTGTTGGCCATGCTCTCCTTGCAAAATCCGTATGGACATCTGGAGTCTCATTACGATGATAGTCAACAAGCTGCTCCAGGAAGGATGGAACAAGATTGTATGTGACCTGAGTTCCCGGATACTGGGCTAGAATCCCAGGAGAATCTACGTACTCCGTCATCGCATGAACACGGACCCAAGGGAGTTCAAACATCCCGGTTAGCTTATTCTTGTAATACGGTTGATGTTGATGAAATACAATTGCCACATTCAACGCATCTTCCGCCTTTATTACTCCAGAACTGGCAACAATTTCCATAGATGAAGGGTCAATAGATTCATTTCTATCAGGAAGACGGTACATGTGAGAAAAAGTCTCAGCACCATTAGAACTTGCAGGATTCTGTGAGGGGAATGATGTCCAAACATTTCCTTGATCTTGCCATTGTGCCCATATCACAAAATCTACAGAAGTGGGAGAACCAATAGCGTCCCAAGGAATAGAAATTTCAGTAACCATATTTTCTGACCAACCAATATATCCTTCACCTGGAAATGTATGGGAATTCATAGCGGTATTTTCTTCATGAGTAGTCTGCCAAATACCATCCTGCTCAGCAAAAATTGCATGATAACTAGAATCCTCCAACACAAATGCATAATCAGCGGCAAAAGGAAGTACATGTGACAAACCCCATTCTTTGGAAAGAGATGTCCCTCCCGAAGTAGTATTGAGATAAACGAATAGATCTGCTCCTCCATCAGTTGATGCCCAATCTGTGCCTTCCCAACCGATGAAAAGATGTGTAGAATTCCAAGTTAGATGGAGAGATACACCGTTTTCATCAACACCCATATCTGTTGATGAGGGCCAATCTGATGAGTCCCCGTCTATCGAAATATCATTTGGAGTAGCGGCACTCGATACTCCCAATAAAATTGGAGAAATCATGAGCAAAATTAACCCGAGCGCGACTCGAGAACTGTGGTTCGAACTAAGCGCCATAACCTTCGGTGTAACCTCTACCATATTATTTTCACACAAAAAAACCATTCAATTGCAGAGGATGGAATAAATACCGGTACAATCGAATTGGGTTATTCAGATGGTAGGGGGGGAGTGTATGGTTGTCGCATATCTTTCAGCGGAAGTCGGATTTGAAAGTCAACTTCATACTTACTCTGGTGGACTAGGAGTCTTGGCCGGAGATCACATAAAATCAGCAGCAGATGCGGGGATAGATCTGGTAGGGTGCACCTTACTTTATCGAAATGGATATGCCAGACAACATATCGATTCTGAGGGTGTACAGACAGAAACCTTTGATGAAATAGATCCCAAGGATTTCATGAAAGATACCGGTAAAGAAATCCAATTAGAATTAGATGGGACTACACTTTATTCCAAGATTTGGGAATATAGGATAAAAGACATCTCAACATATTTCCTCGATACTAGACACCCGTCTAATTCTCCAGAACACTCTTCACTCGGAGATAGGCTCTATGGAGGGGACGATTCTACTAGAATAAGACAAGAATATCTCCTAGGAGTAGGAGGTATTCGAGCTCTATTGGCCTTAGGATACAATATTTCTGGATTACATCTCAATGAAGGACACTGTACCTTTGCTGCTCTAGAAATGTTAAGTCAAGGTTGGTCTAGAGAAGAGTTAGCCCGTAGAACTCTTTTCACAACTCACACTCCAGTTCCTGCTGGCCATGATAGATTTAGATGGGAAGATGTTGAACATGTCCTAGGTGACTTATTGCCTTTAGACGCTAAAGACATTGCAAACAGTGGTGAGTCATGTTCAATGAGTCATTTAGGCATAGGACTTTGTGGAAAAGTAAATGCTGTTTCAGGACTTAATGCGAAAGTAGCAGAGAAAATGTTCCCAGGAACTAATATTCATCCAATTACAAATGGAGTTCATCACATCACTTGGACTAGTGATTCCTTCAAATCTTTATTCGATAAAGAATCAATAGAATGGAGGACTGATTCAACAAAAATTAGGGAAATGAAATTTTCAAATGAAGATCTAAATGAGGCTAAAGAAAGTTCTAGAAAACAACTGAGATCCCTTGTCCAAAAGGAAACTGGAGTACAGTTAGACCCAGAGAAATTGACGATTGGCTTTGCTAGAAGATTTGCAACATACAAACGTGCTAATTTGATTTTCAAAAATTTAGAACGATTAAGAAATATTGGTTCGAATAAGATACAATTTGTATTTTCAGGAAAGGCTCACCCAAAGGACATCGGTGGTAAAATGTTGATCAAAAGTATTTACGAAGGCGCAAAACAGATTGAAGATGAAATCCCAGTGATTTTCCTTGAAAATTACTCAATGGATACAGGATTGTTTATGACTGCAGGATCTGATATTTGGCTTAATAATCCGATAAGACCGATGGAAGCATCTGGAACATCTGGAATGAAAGCCGCATTAAACGGAACCCCGAATTGTTCGATTCTTGACGGATGGTGGCCTGAAGCATGCATTCATGGAAAAAATGGATGGGCGATAGGAGAAGGAGAAGACGAAAGAGATGATGAAAGAGATGCCAAAAATATCCTTGATGTTTTAGAGAATGAAGTATTGCCTGCATGGGAAAATAAAAATCAGTGGCTAGAAATAATGAGGCAGAGTATCCACACTTCAATTGGATTCACTGGCGCTAGAATGATAGAAGATTACCAAAAATTCTACGATTCTTTTCATACTAATTAGGCGAGAAAATGTTGTCAGAGAAACAAGTTGGGATTCTCTGCCATATTACCTGCCTCCCAAATCCAAATCTAGGAAAAAATGGGGCTATTCGATTCTTAGAATTCTTGAATCAATTGGGAGTTTCCGTTTGGCAAGTTCTTCCAATTCACCCTCCTGACGAGTATGGTTCACCTTATGCCTCTTCATCTGCATTTGCTGGATGGGTAGATTTTCTGGACGACACATCTAAAGAAGTCTCAACAAAAGAAATCGAAAATTACTGTAAACTACAAGGTGAATGGTTAGAGGAATTTGCTCAATTTCGAGTTCTTAAAGAACGATTTGACGAAGCACCTTGGACTGAATGGCCACAAGAATTCCGTACAAGAAATAGTCTTAATTTTTCAGAAAGTGAATTACAAAAAATTCAGAAAATCTACAAAGAACAGTATCTTTTTGATCAATCATGGTCTAAAATGAAAGAATCTGCGAGGATAAAGGGGATACGAATGTATGGAGACATTCCATTCTTTGTATCTCATGATTCAGCAGACGTATGGGCATGTCCAGAAAGATTTCATCTGAATCAAAAGGGATTTCCTACTCATGTTTCCGGTGTGCCCCCTGACTATTTCTCAGAAACTGGCCAAAGATGGGGGACTCCACTATACAATTGGGAGAATCATAAAGATGAAGGATTCAGATGGTGGAAAAATCGAATGAATCGAATGTTTCAACTATTTGATATTGTTAGAATTGACCATTTTCGAGCGATTGATTCGGCGTGGTCTATTCCTGCACATCATCCAACTGCAGAAAACGGATCTTGGGTTAACGGGCCGGGAGATGAATTCTTATCTGAAATTATTTCCAGTAGTAAAGGAAATATTGTTGCAGAAGATCTAGGTATTATTCCGGAAAGTGTTTCTCAACTCAGGAAACGACATAACTTACCAGGTATGGTAATTCTTCAATTCTCGAATGATGATGATGACAACCCACATAATCTTGAAAATCATACTCTTGATACGGTAGTATACACAGGTACGCACGATAATGATACAACAGTTGGTTGGGGAGTAAAACCAGTAGATGAAACGGTAATAGATGCACTAAATTCTGTCTCAAATTTAGCAATTATCCCATTACAAGATGTTCTTAAACTGGGTTCAGAAGCCAGAATGAATACACCTGGAACAAAGGAAGGAAATTGGTCTTGGCGATGTAAATGGGACGATCTAAATGAAATGAATACCAATTGGTTCACAAAAGCAATAAAACAAAGTGGAAGACTAAATTGATTCGCGAGAACGCAACAAAATTAGAGCAACTATTCCTACTATGATTCCAAATCCAATCAAAGATAAATAATGAATAGAACCAAAACTTTCCTCAGACTCTAAACTTGATTCATTTGACATATCATCAATAGGCGGATTACAAGCTATTTCAGTACATGACCATGCACCTTCAGTACAGAAACAATCGTTACATCCATCTTCGGCTGGACGTGTTTCGCCTTCGATACATGTAGGCTCGGGCTCTGGCTCAGGCTCTGGTTCTGGTTCTGGTGGCTCTGGTTCTGGTTCTGGTTCTGGCTCTGGTTCTGGCTCTGGTTCTGGTTCTGGCTCTGGTTCTGGCTCTATTTCTGGTTCTGGCCATTCAACAATATAGGAATAATTCAATGTGGAACTGGGACAATGATGGAAAAACAGATCCGATTCACCACAACTTAGAATTGCGGCTTCAAATGTGAATATAACTTCAGTACCATTTGGAATTGTTTCATTGAGTATCAATTGCCATGAATAATTGTAAGTCGAATTTGCGAAGATGAAGTAATACCATTCTAACATTCCAGGAAATCCTTCAACAAGTGAGTTATCAACTGTAGCATTTACTCCGGGATAATTAATTCCTTTATCGCAGATATTGGTCAATTCTAGAGTAACGTATAGAGTTTCATTAACAGTCAAATTTTGTACAATTAGACAATGCCCATCCGGTTCTCGCTCAGGAGATGTAATATTTGATTCGAAATATGATGATTCATTGGTCAATACCGTAACACTATGCTGAGAGATATGAAGTAAATTTGAGTTGTTTTCAATCCATCCTAAACCAAAGACGGTAGAATGATCGTTGAAACCACTTCCGATATCAACGGATGTACTTGTTGCTCCTCTATTCAGAGCAATTAGACTAGAATCTGAGCCAGTTGAACGTTGATAGACAACTACGTCGGTAGAATTGAAAATTGATTGATAACCACCGCGACGTAATGATTCAAGTTCTGATCTTAGTACTCCAAGTTGGCTAATATTTTCTTGAAGACCTCTTTCTCTTTCATTCTGAGATTCATTATTCCGCCACATATGACGATTATCTGGATCTGCTCCCCCATATTCTCCATATTCATCTCCCATATAGATCATTGGAGCACCTGGAGTAGTCAATAACCAACCATGCGCTTGAAGTGACGCACGATAGGGATCATCAGTTCCGGGCTGCCCGGGTAGGCCCTGCTCAATCCATTGATTCCATTCATCTGCGGTTCCAGGATCAGAACGTGATGAAAAACGAGAAACATCGTGACTTCCGACAAACGGAACCATGACTGAACCTTCAGAATACTGATCTTGGCTTCTAGCAGTCCAATAATCAAGATGCATATAATCCTCTTGACCTGTAGCAAAAACTAGATCCGAGGTAGCATGGTATAGGACAAAATCTGCTTGGCCATCAAGAGAATTTGGGCCCATGTATCGATTGATAGTACCATATTGCTCAGAATTCGATTCAAGATTATGTCCTAACCAACCCATAGCAGTCTCTCCCTTGAGATAGATATCTGTTCCTGCAGTCTCGAATCTTTCATTGATTCGTACTGCTAGATTAGTAATTGCAAGATCATCAACATGCTTTACAGCATCAATGCGTCCACCGTCTAAATCATAGGTTTCAATCCACCAAAGAATATCCTCAATCATTTGTTCAGAAGCGTTTCTATCCTTCCAATTCAGATCGGGCATATAATCCCTGAAAAGACAATCAAGCCTATGCTCAGTCCAATCACAGTTCTCTTCTCCGCAGATACAACCTTCGTTAAACCATTCAGGATGATCGATATGATAAGGATGATCTTCATGAACGTGATTTACTACAAAATCACCCATCACACGAATTCCTGCAGAATGAGCTGAGTCAACTAATTCATGTAACTCTTCAGGAGTACCAAGACGTGGATCGATACTACGCGGTTCTACTGGCCAGTATCCATGATATGCTGAAACTTCATGAACGCCATCGGCTGCGAGTCCTGTTCCATTTGCTGCCTTGTTAAATGGAGTCAACCATAGAGCATTAACCCCCAAATCAGAAAAATATCCAGATTCGATCATGTTCGTAACGCCTGATAAATCTCCGCCCATCCAATCTGCTCCTTGAGCAACTCCTTGGATTTCTGAGGGATCGTTTGATTGATTGCCGTTTACAAAACGATCTGTCATCACCATGTANATTAGTGCATCATCCCATATGAAATCTGATTCTTCCCCAATCCAGAATGGTAGTAAAAGATCATCAGCAGGAATTCCAGAAGTATCAAATCCTTCTATGTGAATAGTGTGTTTGCCATCCTCTAAACCACTGAGGTCAAGAGACCAAGTCCAATTTTGAGCATCCCAAGTTGAACCTAATAATCCAGTAGGAGTAGCAGAAGGGGCACCTCCACCAGAACCAGCATGCCAATAGACGTAGAGAGTTTCGTTCTCTATCAAGTGAGTAAACATAGGTCTCGTATCATTTGCAACCCTTGCTATACTATTCTCAAAGGAATCACAAAATCCTCTATATGGGTTTGATGGATCAATTATCCAATTCCCATCGACAACAAATTTGTAACAATACATACCTGGATCGATTTCGATATTTGCTGACCATTGATTTGTTGAAAATTCGACCATAGGGGTACCATTAGTCCATCCATCCCATTCACCCATAACCTCTACAGTGGTAGCAGAACCATCCCAAAAAAATGCATGAGAGGATGGACGCTGACGAACGATAGACTGAGATTCAGAATCTCCCGAAACAAGAAGGGGAGACATGGTAGATATGAGAAGCAAAATTAAGACTGAGAACAATCCCATTCTAAACTTCATTCTTCTTCCCCTCCGAACAATGCATTAGCCGTATCCACAATTTCGTTAAGATGAGCACATAGAAATCCTTCTATAAACTGATTTGTGGGATTTCTGTAAACTTCCATAGGAGGACCATGTTGTTGAAGTTCCCCTTCATTCAATACGGCAATTCTATCGGCAAGAGTCATCGCCTCTATTTGATCATGAGTAACATAAACCGTAGTCATACCTAATTCATCATGTAATCTACGGATTTCAACTCTCATCTGTTGACGTAATTCTGCATCTAAATTAGATAATGGTTCATCCATTAGTAAGACCCTAGGTCTCTTGATTAGTGCACGGCCCAGTGCAACTCGTTGTCTCTGCCCTCCAGAAAGTTGCTTAGGTTTCTTTTGTAATTCCTCACTTAATCCCAACATTGCAGCAGTTTCAGCTATTAATTTTGAAACCTCATCATCTGATTTCCGTTCTTCTCCTTTCATCATCTTTAGTCCAAAAGAAAGATTGTCTTCTACCGACATATGAGGATATAGGGCATAGGATTGGAATACCATCCCGATTCCTCTGGCACCAGGCGGTAAGTCGTTTACCTTCGCACCTCCAATACTAATTTCTCCCTTAGATATATCCTCTAGACCTGCTAGCATTCGCAAAGTTGTTGATTTTCCACATCCTGAAGGGCCCAAGAGGACAAGGAATTCGCCATCCTTAATTTCAAGATTTAATTCATTCACTGCTGTGAATCCATTTTCATATTGTTTTGTCACATTTCTAAAACTCACACTAACCATGAGATCACCCCTTTACTCCGCCTGCACTTAATCCCTCAATTAAGAATCGTTGGAATATTACGAACAGAACTACTACTGGGAGGCTTACCAACAAAGATGCTGCTGCAAAGTCACCCCATGCTTGACCTGTTGATGAAATTAAAGAAGCTAAACCAACCGGCAAGGTGTACATCTCCTCACTTGTATTGAATGTCAATGCTAACAAAAATTCATTCCAAGCAGCAAGGAAAGAAAATAATGCTGTAACGGCTACTGCTGGGAGAGACAAAGGTAAAATGATTCTCCAAAACACTTGGTTTTGGTTACATCCATCTACTAATGCTGCTTCTTCTAACTCCTTTGGGACTGTATCAAAAAATCCTTTCAACATCCAGACGCATAATGGTAAGGCTGTAACCGAATATGCTAAAATTAGTCCAACTGAAGTGTTCAATAAACCCAAGGCTTTCATTACCAAGAAATAAGGTACAAGAATAATTACTCCAGGAAACATCTGGACTAGAAGGAAGGAGAACATTGCATAATCTCTTCCTCGGAATTTGAATCTGCTGAATGCGTATCCTGCAGGGATTGCTAATGCAAGTCCCAATATTGTAGTACCAATAGAAACAATGACAGAATTACGAGTCCAAATCCAGAATGATTCTGAAGATAAAATATGGTTGAAATGCTCCATAGTCACACTATCAAAGAATCCACCGCCTAATGAATTCCCAGGGGAAAGTGCCACATCAAGTATCCATAGAATTGGAAGAACAACAAACGCTACTGCATGTAACAAAGCCACGTGGCGGAAAACCTTGCCATGAAATCGGTTAACACTTCGATTTCTATAAAGTCCCAATTCTGCGGATCGGGTCGTTTGATTTCCAGAAGCCCACAAAGTTACAATCGGTTTTGAAACAGAGTATATTGCAAACAAGGATGGGAAAAAAGACCACCCCATCATCCAATAGTCGATTATTATTCGAGGACCGGATAAGAATTGAAGAACGCATAAAAGCAAAGAAAGTCCGGAGATTGCAATCACGCCGTCTCGGATGAATCTTTGACCTTGATCTAATTTAGATAGTAAAAAGAGGATTACCAAGGATACAACGATTTGCATCGATGAAGAGAAAATCAAATCTGAATCCTCTCTAAGAATAAAAATAGCTAATGAGACAAAATTAATTATTACCACTATTGGATATAGGCTTCGTAAAGATTCTACTTCAGCAGGAATATACCATCTACTCGCTAGATCATCGTGAAATATTGGTGATAATGATTTTTCTGAGCCAATCATGTGACTGCCTCCGTTGCATTTGTCTTCTTCATGTACGTCCAAGAAAATACTACTAACATCAAGAAAATCACTACTGACCAAGCTGCAGCGACCCCATATGCTCCCTCTCTAAAGGCAACATCGTAAACATATGTAATCAGAATATCTGTAGAACCGGGACCATCAAAATCTAAGTTTGGACCCCCATCAGTCATTAAGTAAATGACATTGAACATGTTAAATGTCCAAATAAAACCTAGTAAGGATAGAGGAACTAAAGCACTTTTTAGATTAGGTAGTGTGAGATAAAAGAATCTAGAGAATTTATTGATTCCGTCAACTTCTGCAGCCTCATACATATCTTTTGGTAATGCTTGGAGAGCACCTGAAATTGACATCATCATAAATGGAATACCCAACCAAATATTAACTAAAATTACGACCATTCTTGCCCCATTAGGATCGGCTAAAAGATTCAGATCTGTCCCAAGAAAATCATTCAAAGCACCTGCTGGCTCATACAATCCTCTCCATACCAAGACTGAGATGTAAGAAGGGATTGCCCAGGGTAAGAGAAGTGCAGTACGATAAGCACTTCTTCCTCTCAAATCGTTAGAATTCAATGCCATAGCGAGAAGTAAGCCAAATCCAATATGTGCCGCTACGTTAACTACTGACCATAGTAATGTAAAACCGGTTACTCTGAAAAATCCAGATGTAGATATTACAGTGATGAAATTCTCAATACCTATAATTGATTGATCTCCAAGATATGACTGATCAGCATTAGTAAATGATAACCAGATTCCGTATAAAACAGGATAGAAAGTTAGGACTGAAAGTGCAAGAATAGCCGGAGCAATGTAGATATGGGCAAAACGTGAGGTTGTTTTTCCTTCACGATAGTCCATCCATCTTAGGATTAAGAGTAAAATGATAACACTCAACGCAATAGAACCTATGGCAAAAATATACGGAGAAGTCTCAATGACTATTATTTCTTCATCAGAGGATGTGGAAGAACTAGATATTGACGGGGAAAGTATTGATTCATTACTAGGATTGATCACCATAACTGCTAGATAAATTTCTATTCCGGGAGGAATCCCAGTTAGAGTACAATTTACTCCAATTGTTTCTGAAGGAACGACTGCAGTGCCAACTAAATCTCGATAAACTGGAATCCAGTTTCCATCTCCAAAATTATATGTGCAATCGTCATACCATTCCCCTATTTCTGGCTGAAGGAGTCCGGAGGTATTACCTACTGTTACTTGAGAATGCATAGTAGCATTAATTGTCTCAATTATCGTTTCATTACTCATCCAAATCTGGAAAATCGTTCCTTCTTGAGTTGGTGAATCAGTTGACCAAATAAGATCAACTTGTCTGTATCCAACATCACCATCTGCTTCTAAAGTGCTAATTTCTGAGGCATGATATATTGGAAGCAAAAGTATGAATGAAAAAATTGCAATAAATGCTCTCTTCACCTAAATTCCCTCCAAATCCGACTCAAGTGCTTGATTTGCAAGAAATAATGCTTCAGAAGATGTCATCTCACCAGTATACACGTTTTCGAAAGCAGTTCCTAATGGGTCATAGACCAAGGCCATAGCCCTAGTAGTCGGAGCAGGAGTCCCTTGCATTAACTGTTCTAGAAAACCAGAAATTACAATATTATCAGAAATATCTGAGTCATCATAAAGATCGATATGAGTAGGCATTGTATAGGTTTCAATGGCAAATTCTTTTTGAACTTCAGAAGAAGATAGGAAAAGTGCTAGTTTGGTTGACCATTCTTTATTCAATGATTGCTTACTAACTGACCATCCTTTGTAGGTGACTANGGGGGCGACTCGCTCACCAGTATCTGATACAATTGGTAAAACAGTTTGTTGAAGAGGTATTCTTCCAGCTTCATAGGTCACCCAATTCCATGGTCCATCAATAATCATTGCAGCTTTGGAACTTAAAAATTGAGTTTTCATGGATTCAATATTTGTTCCAGTCTGAACTACTCCATGTTCTAATTCCAAATCCAACATCCAATCCATTGACTCAGATGAACCGTTTGAATTCAATGTAGGGGTACCATTCTGATCGAAAAGGGAACCTCCAAATCCAGCTTGGAAACCAAACCACCAATATGCATCTTTTACTGGTAATGCTAACCCATTTACATCACCTGAGGTTAATGTTGAAGCCGCCAACAACATATCGTCTAATGACCAACTTTCGTCAGGATAATCGACGCCTGCGGCATCAAATAAAATCGGATTGAAGAGTAGACTAAGACAATCTTGACTGGCCGGAATTCCTAGTAAGTCTCCTTCATATTTCATTGCATTAAGGGCACGTGGGTCAAATTTTGAACGTTCGATTGGAGTTAAATGTGAACGAAGATCCTCAAGCAAAGGTTGCCCCGCTACCCGAATATCTCCTATTTTACCTAATTGATCAGAGGAAAGACGTACAATATCTGGAGCTTCTCCTCCCTGTGCTGCTATCATAAATTGTTGATCTGCTTCAGGATAAGGAATTGCTGAGATCTTTACCTCCACACCGGGGTTAGAGGCCATAAATACCTCAATTCTTGACTCGAATGTCGCTTGTTCTTTACTTTCAGCAGCAAATGAATGCCAAACAGTGAGTTCAATATCAGAATCATTTGAATCTGATTCAGTTGAACCATCACTAGAAAGACAACCGGGAGATAACAAAAATATGGCAACAATGAAACAACTTATGATTCGGCGCACCATTACTTTCACCACTCCTCTGGAAAGTCCTCCCCGTTGAAAAGTGTCGACCAAATGTCTCGTAGATTTGGACCAGGAACTACGGGAACTTCAGCAGAACTAAATGCGGAATAGGCTTCTTCTCTTGTAGGATTAAATCCAATAAATCGACTCCCTGGGACATACATGGATAAATCCATGCTACTATCTCCAACACTAACCACCTCAGATGGATCAAAGCCATTGATTCGAATTAATTTCTCTACCATCTCACCCTTGTTCCAAGCGGGAACTCGACAAACTCCATCATCCATTAAGTATCCTTCATCATCATACGAGAAACCGTTAGCTGCCCAATCATCTACATTAAGCATTGAAGCGATTGCAGAAACAAACAAATCAACACCTGCTGAAATGATGACTACGTGTACTCCTCGTGCTTGTAAAGCAGAAACCACATCGCGAGCTCCTTCCATTAACTGGACACCAGAATAGCACCTGAATAACTCATCACGGTGGATCTTGGGCTGAACTTCTTTCCACTGACGAATATCATCACGCATGAATTCCTCATCAGTAATCTCCTTGTTCAAAAAAGCAGACAACAAAGTCCCGTCTCCAGTTCCAAAATGAGCATGAATTACCGCCCATGATGATCCTGCGTCAGCAAGGACTCCATCGCAATCAAACGCAACTGCCTTTACTGTCCCCATACAAATCACCGTAGACTAACGTCTCCTTAGTCTAATCGACCGAAGTGGACTGGAGACCCTAAGGTCTCCAATCCGTTTCTTCGTTCGATATCCTCAAGCAAGCCTTGGTGGGTTGGTCTGTCCTGTGAAGGACATCAACGGTGTTGCAGCTTGGGAACCAGGTGAATAAATCACCGTGATACTCATGCTGTCAATCAATTCACCAGTACTTGGGTCAGTCATCAATACATAGATGATATCTCCAGCACCAAAACCAGTAGTACAGTCACCTGATTCAGAACAATCAATGTCGTCCTTGAAGGTCACCATAGCATCACTGTTGGTAGGGATACGGCCATATAGACCACAATCACCAGTCGCATCACCAGTTTCGTAACTTGCACAAGATTCTGCACCAACGTATTTGTCCGTCATATTGTAGTCACGGAATTGTTGTTCTCCATTCGAATCAGTCCATTCCAGTTGTACGCGCACCGCTTGAGTAGCAAGTTCGTTCTGTGCACCATTTACAGTAATCTTCCACGACCAATCATTAGGATCGTCAGAAGTTACGAAGGTGTCAGTTAATGCTGTTACTCTTGGAGCTGCCTTACCAGAAGTGTCCGCTAGAGATGAAGACCACACATACAGAGTACCGGATAGTACAACGGTGATGGCCACTAGCAGAATTGTTGCAATAACTGGGCTAACAGCCTCTTCGTCCATTGACATCTCTTCTATAATCTCCTCTTCTTCACGGCGAGCCGAGAATAGTGTGAGACCTAGGAATAGACCAACCAATGATACGGCCATGAGTCCAGGTACAAACGATGCAACTGATGTTGCAGGACGTAGACCTACCATCTTAGGTAGTGCATCGCCCGAATCAGTTGTGGTCACGTTGTTATTGGCCCAATTCAACTCTTCTAGAGCAGGTCGACGGAAGTTATCGGTCACGTACGCGTCAGTGAATGGATCGATTGTCCTCACTTCTGCGAACGCAGCAACCTCATCAGTTGCTGTGTTCATTGTGATGTAACCCTGAACAAGAACGCTCTCACCAACTCCAGGAACTTCTCCCTTCTCCCACTCCAGTGTTACCTGATGCTGGATACCTGGGTTATCGTTTGCAGTGAAACGAATCTGAAGATCGTGGCCATAATTGTACAGTGCCGGATCATCTCCATTGTTAGTCACCATTACCTTGTATGGTACACGAGTACCAGGTAGAACAGCATCGACATTCACGAAGTCGAAGTATGTCTGTCCTTCAACAGGTTCGAAGTGGTAGTCCGGGCGAGCCTCTTCTACGTTGTTTACACGTATGTTGAGAGTCACTCGGTCTGACCTCTGATCGTAAGTGTCGTAACCTGCTTGACTATAGTTGATGTAACTAGGTGCTTCAGCTGTGTCATTCAACCAAAGGGAAACAGTGCAGTAGTAACCGCTTGCTGGAACCATCTGGTGAATTCCTCCATCACGAACTCCGTCGCCATCAGCATCCTGTAGGAAGTCTATCTCACTGGTTGGTGCTGTTGTGGTGGCATCCGGAATCAGAGTGATTGTCATGTCCTCAGTGTCTTGATCGAAGGCGATAGTGAAGTAATGGTCATAATCGCACATAGAAGTCTTAGCTACTTCCCACTGGTAATCAGACTGCTGATGGTCAATATCAGACATCATGTTAGCCAGATTGAACGTGAGGTTGTCGACATTGGTGTCATCCTCAGTGAGTTCAAAGTACCAATCATTTTCATCACCCTGATACAGAATATCTCCGTTAGCAACCTCAATTACGGCGCCAGTAGAGGCATCGAAGTTCGGGATTACCGGAGCATCGTTAATCGGGTTAACAATGAAAGTGATTGACTCGTTGTCAGCACTGTCTACTCCATCACTTAGACCAAAGATAATCGTACAAGAACCACCGTTCTCGTTAGACGCATTCTCTGTCAATAGTAAGTCAGTTGTACTAGCCATCTCAACACTGAATGGGATACATTCGCCCTCATCAGCACTCCAGACATATGTCTGAGGAACTGGGTATGGGTTGTTGTCCGTCTGCTCGTTCTCGTTAGCCATATCAAGGATGTAACTACCTGAGACGTTGTACACACTACCTAGAGAGCGAGGGATAGTGAAACCTGTGGCTCCATCTACCGCTTGCTCGTCTCGGATATTGAAGGTCTCTGCAGATCCTCCATCGTATACCATCAACACACAGTCTGTGCGGGCAGTATTACACATCACTGGCTTGTCGTTCACGTTAGTAACGTTCCAATGGAAGGTCTGAGTAGAGTTCAAACCGTCACTGTCAGTTACTGTGGCCTTCAAGCGATGACCGCCGAACTGGTCCTGTAGAGTTGTGACATCTAGACTATGGCCGTTCAATGCATACGTGTACGGTGTAATGTACGTATGCGTGTTGGCAGCAGAATCAACAACTTCCCATGTTAGGGTAGCTGCTTGATCCTGATAGTCCTGTGCCAAATCAGTCATACTAATCGATGTTAGACCAGTGTCTTCGTCAACAGTGACGTCAACAAGGTTCTGAATTACAGGCTTAGCACGTAAGATATCAATCTCAACTTCCTGGTTTGTGCTCATCATAACATTGGTCTCAGTTCCCCAGTCCCAGTAGTCATTGTCAGCATCTCGAACCTTTACGATGATATCGTAAGGACGAGCAGGTGTTGGAGTTGTTGTACCTGCATATGTTCTGTAGATAAGCAAGAAGTCATCTAGTGTTCCATCGGGCAGGTCAACACCACCAAGATCGAAGTTACCGAAATCGTAGAATGTCGCTGCTGTAGTGAGTCCTGTCACACCGGTCTGGGGAGGGAATACTGCAATTACGGATCCAGAATTTTCATCCTGTACCATTGCTAACCATCGAACATCCTCAGTTGGTGAACCAATACAAGACCATGGAATCGCGAACTCAGAGTTCAAACTCCATGTTGTTGTAACTCCTGGGTATCCAAATCCTACATGGGATGTGATTCCAGTGCAAGAAGCAGTAACATCAACCCAGTTACCAGTTGGAGTAACACGCTTCAAGCCCCAACTTGATGCGTCTTCAGCATATAGCATGAAATCAGCCTGGAAAGGCAAGTTATGACTTACGTACCAGTTATCTCCAACGCTACTTCCACCAGCTACAGTATCAAGGTAAACCATACCATCAGATACGGTGAATGATACTCCAGTTAGTCCAATGTATACATTGGATGAATCCCATGTTACTCTCATTCCACCGCCGCTGGATGTGTTCTCAGCGACCACACCCGGCATCATATCGTCTGCGATATTGGTTTCAGCAGTGTACTCTCCAACCCAATCGCCCATGTCTCCATCTGTTACGATGGTAGCACCAGCACGAGTGCGCCATGATGGGCTCACATATTCAGATCTTGAGTGTGCAATCAGTGGTAATCCCAAAGAGGTATAATCCTCAGTAGAACGAATTACTAGACCGACATCAGATGCTGCTGAACCCATATGAGTTACATCAAGATCCAGCAAGTTACCTTCATGGATAATTGAGGAAGTTGTTAGAGTCAATTTACTCGAATCTAGAACTCCGTTTCCTACGCTAGTAATAGTACTGAATGGACCTGCATTGATCTGAGTAGCCGTACTCGGCCATGTCATGTTCTCGATAGAACCAGATGCAGCATTGAGTGTCTTCAGAGTTGTGTCTGAGGCACTTGTACCGCCATTCCAGCGGAATAACTTGTGTCCATCTGCTAGAACACCAGTTCCACCATCAGTTGACAAATCAGTGATGTCAAGGACTGTTGTTCCACCGGTGCTAACTGCATCAACTGCGACACCAGTAGTGTCATCAACTTCTATAGAAGCACCGTTGATGGTAATGTCCACATCTTCAGCTTCAATACCAGCGCGGTCAGCTATGATTAGAGCACCAGAACCAGAACGAGCTTGAGGAGTTCCACCGAGGTACAACTCTCCGCCGCTCATTTCTATTCCAATTCCGAATCCGCTAACTGAGGTGTTTGATAATGAAACATCATCATCACTACCTGCAACGTTGATTCCAACAGATGCTAGAGCGGGGCCAGAGGAAGATGAAACTACTACTGTTCCGTACATGTTAGGATGGGCACTACAATGATAATTGTAAGTTCCAGCCTGAGTGAATGTATGAGCAAAGTACGTTCCATTATTCAATAGACCACTATCCCACAAAGGAGCACCGGTGGTGTTCTCAGTTGTAGAATGCTGGTAGTTGTTAGGATCGGAGTTGTACTCAACTGCATGCCATCGGACAGTATCACCAAGATTGATGCTAATGTTCTGAGGAGTGAATACAGATGCTCTGATTTCTACTCCATGGACACGTGGTGCTGCTCCACCAAGACTAGAGAATGAACTACCATCATCGATCACTGTGCATCCGTCAATCACGAGTCCGTTCGAAATTACCTCGACATCGTTTCCACTCATGATAACTTCAGAGTTACTTCCACAATTATCTAGTTGAATACCAATCGCACTTGTTGGAACACGGCCTGAAGTGAATTCAATGGTATTATCATCGATAGTTACGTCATTAGTACCCAATACGTTGTAGATGGAGATTCCTCCATCTGCATCGATTAGCGTGTTGTCGGATACGGTTCCATGACCGGATTGTGCATAAATACCTGGATACGATGAGTCACCAATTCCACGGAAAGTATTGCCCTGAATATCCCATTGCAGTCCATTTCGTGAATAGAAACCGATTTCAGCCTTGATGTCGTTATCTAATACATCAATAGAGTTCGTGGTTTGATCTTGGATGTATACACCATAGTTCGGTAGAGTGCTACCAGACATTACGTTGCCTTCAAAGACAATATCATCAGACTTGGTGTTCAGATACATCCACAATCCAATTGAACCAGTATCTGTAAATACATTGTCTCTAATGACCATATCATCAGTTCCTTGTCCATTGTAATATGTACTGTATGCATAATAATTGTAAGGAACTTGAATCGCAGCATCACAATCATAGAATTGATTATTCTCAATTAGTGCATTACTAATTCCAGCTGTCTGAATACATTTCTGGCTGATTGCGAACGAACTTGTCTTCTGAGGCGCAGTATAGTGAGCTAATGTACTGTTTGTAACTGTGAAATCAGAAGGAGCACCATTGTATGAACGGCCAGAACCGATAGATGCTAGACCAATTAATTCTGAGTTGTTAACGTTCCAAGCAGCATAGCTAGATGTCCCAGAATATCCAAGATAGAATCCTCCTGGGTTATCATTTCCTGCTGCTCCAATTCCAATCACAGTGGTATCATCCATATTGATCTTCTGTGTGTAAGGAGACTGAACTCGTATCGATGCAAGGTTATCATTGTTGTAACCTGTTGTAAAGATAATCGAGTTATTGAAGTATGTCTGTGACCCTGCTGCCATGTAGTTGTAGGAGTTATCCATCAAAATAGCCTTGTTGTTTTGCTCACCACTCATTGCATAGTAAGCATCGTATTGCACAAGACCGCTTGACAAGGTGGATGTCCCACTATATCCTACGCCGCTGCTACACTGTCCTAGACCATAGTTTCCGTTGTATCGATAACATACATGGGCATCAATTGTGTCGGCCATGTCTACGGTATCAGCGTTTCCAGAAGCATCAGTTAGTGTAACAGTCTCTAAAGCGTAACGGAACTCGGTATTAGCTCCAGTCGCATGTCGATAAACAGATGCTACTCTCATTCCAGCGAGGTTCATGTTGTTCGTTCCGCTTGCATCGATTGTGTAAGTGTTAAACTCAAGGTTATCCACTAGACCAGTTGCATCAGATTTACCTTCATCAACAGCTCGACCATCGGCATCGATTAACTTCATTCTAGCACTTGATACGGCTGAAGAATCAGCTTCTAGGGTTACATCATAGAAACGAGCACGAGTGAAAATGCCGCCTCCATTGACCAATACTCCAGAGCCAGTTCCAATATCTCCTTCGACGAAGGTCACTGAACCATCAGCAATGGTAATATCATTCGTATTTAGCGAAAGTGTACTATCGACCATTCTGACGTTTCCATCGCCGTCATGTTCCAACGCGGTAGATGAATTCTTGACTGTTAATCCATTGAAGACCCAGTCTGTATCAGAAGTAGAAGTTACATGGATTCCAGAAGAACCAGATGCATTGATATCACCAGAGAAAGCAAGACCTGCATCACCAGTTAAAACGAGACCACTCTGACTCTGACTGTCAAAGTTAGCGTTAGTCATTGACATCTTTCCAGTAGCAGAGGATGTCATTCTTGCACCATAACGTCCGTCAGTGACGGTAATGTCATTGAATACAATATTGCTAGACCCGTCCACCAATACACCTTCATTGGTTGGATCTGCTATGGTCAATGAATCATACGCGCCTGCAGCATTAGCACCAGTAATCTTGACACCAGTATCACTACCAGTTATCTGACCATTGGTTAGACTTGCTACCCCGAACTCACGTTGCCAGTCACCCATAGAAGTAACTGTAGAGCCACCTCGAGTTAGGAAATCAATTCTGTCCTGGAAGTAGTTGTTCCTGTTGTGGAAAACATCCATTTTCAGAACTACTTCGGTATATGCATCACCTGGTGTACTGATTGGAGGGAATTCAATCTTCCATCCTGAGGGGTTAGGAGTACCGAATCGGTACGCGTAATCCATACAGACACCATAGTATCCCCACATTCCGCCAGAACCACCAGCTAATTGCTCAGGGGATCGAGGGTATGCAGACTGATAGATACTCGGCCAGTACCCTGCCCAGAAGTGGTATGGGTAGTAATTCGTGTTCGTAGTCAGACCAGGAGTAGAGGTCATCCTGAAACCGAAGTTTAGAGGAGGACCAGAACCGTTGGAAGACAACTGGCTTGGACCTTGGCTCAACATATATCCATAGTATGCGTATTGATATGATCCACCAGGGTTGTACTGGTAACCATATGCGTTACAATCCCAGTGAGGGGGTTCAGGAGTCGATGCATCTGAATCGGTATTCATAGCCATGGAGTGACTATAATCGATGAGCTGTAATCCATTACCGTCGCCAGTATCCGCATAAATTCTCATTCTGTCGTAAATCATGTAGTAATGAGAACTGTAGTAGTTGTAAGGATGAGCATTTCCACCAGCATAAACTGAATTGAATGCCATCTGTACAACTTCATCTTCCTTAGCAAAATTAGTGATATCTATTTCATGAGTTTGCCAACCAGATTGACCCTGTAGAAGAGGAGATCTGTAGATAGTTGGCAGTGCCATTCCACCGTAGTTCTCTACACCAACATCGTTGTTTGACAACGTAAAGTCATTGACTGTTGGAGCACCATTTCTAATTACCATTCCAGTAGCTGCATTCTCGATTGTAATGTCATCAAGGTTCGACGCGGAAGTCTGCTCTAGATGAACACCTACACCAGTTTGCTGATTATTGCTGATCTTGGAGTCATCCATAACCAACTTACCACCATCGACCTTGATTGTAGCCATGGAAGGACTTGTGGCATAGGAACCAACAGCATATGAACCATTCAACATTGTTAATGTAGCACCTGTACCTAGCAAAAGACCACTGTTAGAAGTAGGGTCTTGATGCATGTCACGGATGTAAGAATGATCCATCGAAAGTTCTCCACCCTCAATGTTCATGCGCCATCCATACAAACTAGTTACACCCTTGATATATCCATCTACACCACCAGAAGCAACTCCACCAGTTAGGTGGATATTTGCACCATTTCTCAGAGTAATTGTTGGGCTATTGGTAGCCGATGAATTCACGCTGAACTTGGTACCATTGAGATGTAAATCACAACCATCCAAGACTAAGTCAGTGGATAATGTGATGATTTGTAATGTGTATGTGTAGAACCCGTTGGTCAATGAAGCCGAATCGTTGGTAGATAACCATGAACAATCCTTTGATGCACCATTCCAATCCATTGGATATGCTTCCAACTGGAAGTCAGCACGTTCACCAACACTCAACGGCAGGTCATGGCCTGCAGTGTTGTAATTAGCAGTGTACCATATATCAGACGGAGAGGTTGTGTTCTGTCCTGCTCCACCACCAATATTGAATGAGTGGTCAGTGTAGGTGTTAGTTTCAACCGTACCTGATGTGGAGTATCCCAATCGAGTTGTTATGAGCCAAGCCTCTGTCAAACCACTACCATCAGTGGTAGCACTTCCAACAGTAGCAACGTCAGTAACGGTACAGGAACCAGAATTTGTTACATCAGGACATGTACCAGATGTTTCGACAACAGTCGTGGTTACTCTGTGATCTGCAACATATGTTGGAACCTGATTGATTACACGATATACTCCAACTGTCGCCGTACCTCCAACAAATGCTTCACCATTTGGATGAAGAACATCTACAGGACATGTCGTCAATGAGTATGCTGAAGACGAAGTTACGCACTCTGTAGTACCGTAAGTGATACCAATCATTCGTGCAGAACCGTCTAGACCAGCAGAACCAATGTTTGCGAAGTCGGAATCAACAGTACCATCAGCTAACGTTAATCTTGAGTTTTGGGCATATAACGCGCCAATCGTCGAACTGCTTCCGGTGTAATCCATGTCGAATGAACTAACAGTTACAGTGTTCGAAGAGGACGAGGATGCACAATTCGAGATTATACCAGTGTTATCTGTATCAATAGAAACATCAGATGCAACAACATTCCAACCACACCCAACAACGCGCATGTGAGCTCCTTCGAAGTCAGTGACTGAAACAGAACCAGAATCCGGTGAATTGCCCGCTAGGTACAATCCAGGACCACTGCCAGTTGTTGTGAACGATACGTCATTGATAGTATCTGGACGTGTCCTTTCTAGGTATAACTGGCTGTCAGAACTACTGGAACCACTCATGTCGATGCCATCGAAGACTGCATCTTCACCAGTTGCTCCGGTTACTGAGGAAGAAGGACCTGCTGGAATAACAGAAATGAATCCTTCCAATCCTGTTCCAGATATCTCTTCCATATGGACAGAATCAGTTGCCTGGGTATACACACCTCTGTAGTATCCTTCAACAGTTAAGCCATATCCGTAGAACGTAGATCCAGATGTTGAGTCAGCGTCATGATAGATACCTCCATCCGGACTCCAACCTGTACCGGGACGTCCAGCATCTCCTGTTAGATCGGGGATTGTCAAGGAAACGTTACTGAGCCAAACTTCATCGTAATCTACGCTAATTCCGTTAGCACGAGAATCAGTGATTGTAACATTCTCCATAGTCAATGAACCACCGTTAGAACCAGGATAGTTGACGACAGCGCCGCCCCAGTCATTCCAGTTGGTGTTACATTCGTCCATGGTTCCGAAACGGAGTTCGACTATTGCATCCTCTGGGAGGTCCATACAAGCATCTGCTGCATTAGTGATAGCGAAGTTCTCCATATTGAAACTAGTACCTTGACCACTGCCATGGCTGATTGCCTTGTCGACATTATCGAAGGTCATATCTTCCATTACGAAATCACCAACATTACCGTTGTAACGAGGAGTAGAGCCCCATGCACTACCAGCACTAATTGCAATAGACATGTTCTCAAAGTTCGTATGATAGAACTCGTGACGTTCATCAGTTCCACCGGAGGTCGTACATCCGTTGGTGAATGCCATACCCAATGCCTTAGCAGAAGTAGTACCCAAGTCAGTGATGTTCACTGGTAGGTCTTCGGTACCATTCACAATGAGTTTGTTACAAGCTCCGTTGAACAGAATTCCTTTACCTTCAGCGATTTCTACAGTTACGCCTGACTCGATTGTAAGATCCGCATTTACAGTGATGTAATCACCGCTAGACGGAGTAACTCGAATTGGGCTCATCTCAAGATCCCAAATAGTTGGAGTATTGATGTCTGCTGAGACGTCAGTACCTGCACCATTGAATGGAATTGTCTTCGTTCTAATAGAACACTCGTTAGCATTGTTGTAGTAACAATAGTACGATGCGTAGTATCCCCACCATGGAGCTAGGTCTACGTTGTTCACATAAGAACTAGTAGATGGGAGACCGGGCATGGTACTACCCCAACCATAGTACATCATCTGTGCTGAGTTGGTGGAAGAGCTTGTAGAGAACTGCATAGCTCCGTGCCTAATAGCATGAATCTTATGGCTGCTGTTTCCGCTGTATGTATTTCCGAAGTATTCGAAATCGAATCCAGCAGGTAGGTCGATTGTTGTGCTACACTGATTTCTGTAACTGCTCCAATAGCGAGTACAGTAGTAAGTGTATGGTCGACCATTAGATGTTCCAGTGAACTCTTCGTCATAGTTGAAGAGTTCAGTCATTCCAGCAGTAAACGATTCGTATGCGTGGGAACTTCCATCAGTAGCGATACGGTAGTTGTTTGTCCACCGAGATGGATTGTATCCACTCTGATATCCATTTCCACGAGCCAAAATAGTTTCACCTTCTGCACCGTTAGGAGCTTGGTATCCTACTGTCTCATAATCGTAGTACATGTTACTTCCAGTATCATAGTGGAATTCGATCTCGTTAGAGACGTCATATAATTTGACTTGCCAGCTACACGCATACTGTGATCCGAAACCACAATTCTGGTCATGCCACTCGATTGTCATTACCTTAGTCGGAGTGACCAAAGCGTAAGAGTAAGCACTACTATTGATCATGTTTCCTTCATTGTCACGTGCATGAATGGTGTATTCCACATTGTTTCCACGCTCTGTGCCTGGAATTGTTGCGGACCAATCACAAGTTCCCAACTCACAAGCAGTGGTGAACCCTCCATCAGGAGTTAATGCACGAACAGCCCATGAAGACCATCCAGTTCCATTGACTGCATCATTTACACGGTACTTTAGGAACGGACGGTATAGGTCGCCATTCGCATCGGTTCCTGAAGTGATGTTGATGCCCGAAGGTGGATCGCCAGCATCGGTCATCTCAAACTTGACAGTTCGGTCATCATCTGTGTATGAATCCATTAATCCAGAATGTACCGGGACTGGTGCCCATATGTCAGGTGTAGGACGGATGTTACTAGCCTTCGCAGTAATTGTGAATCCAGCACTGTTGAAACGAGTATCAGTGGCTCCAACATTGAATCCATTGAACTTGTAATTGGTTGAGTACCAAGTAGTACAGTAAGCAGGATTACCACGAACGAAATAGAAGTAACCATTCGAACCTACACAAGCCAAATTTCTAGCAGAGCTAGAGTAGTAAGGGTTAGTAGTACCGTTCAATGGAATTGCTCCAAATGTTCCAGTGTAATCAGCAGGAATTGGTACACGTACATATCCATCGTCAGTACCACCTGAAGAAAGACGTGTATATGTCACTCCTCCACTGGCTGGATCCTCGATACCGGTTGCAGTTCCTAATCCCAAAACTCCCATTGAAGCTGTGGTGGAATCCCAGTAGTACATGAGGTTCATTCCTGGTCCATCATCAGCAGCAAAAGTCATGCCAGGAACACTAGCAACCTTTGCATTGATATTACCAGAGGTAGAGTAGGTATTTGCAGCAGTACCGATGTACTTGCCGTTCCATGTTAAACCAGAGGTCTTGAAACAGGAATTACTTCCAGTGCCGCAGGTACTTGTGTCGAGTTCAATCATGTATTCTAGATTGTTCTCCCACATTGTAACTTGGTAGGAAAAGAATTGTCTTGCTTGGTAATAGAAATAGTTACTTTGACCATCAACCTTGATTTGAGACTTCTTCACACCTGCAGTTGCATCTTCGACATCTTGTACGAAGTAATTGTATGGTGTAATTGCACCTGAGTTGATCGATGCTGGAGTTCCTGTTCCACCTGCTGGAGTGGTTCCAGTATTTCCACCGGTAGCACCTGTTGTGGATAGATCACGGTATGCCCAGAAATACTGGACATAGTCTCCAAGATTGACCGCTGGGATTTGTGCCTTGAAGTTACAAGTAGCACCTGCAACACAAGATCCTATTCCAGTAGCTGCAACTTGGCTGTAAGAACCATTGTTGACGCTGTAGTACAATCGAGGTCCTTGACCACTAGTAGTATCNACACCACTACCGTCAGTTAGACCGATGTAGAATGTTCTAGCATCTTCACGGTAACTGGTTATTCCAGTGTAAGGAGCAAAGTCCGCCACTGGAGGTGTAGTATCAGAGCCACCAGTGTAGGTGATTGCCATCTTAGGTAATTCGCTAGCTGAGTTACAGTAAGAATAGGTGGTGTGACCGCACCAATACCAGAACGGTTCGTTCTGAGTATTTCTCAGTGCTAGAGTCATGATGTGGCCTGAACTACCAGCTCCGTTTCCATCAACTGCGTCTTGAACATCAGATACACCATTGGTGTTGAGACTGATTGTTCGAGAGTTCATTCCATACCAATAGTAACCCGGATCACTAACTGTAGTTGTTGAACTAGATGCTGCACTGTTTCTTATGTACTGAGCAAGGTAACGTCCTGAACTATACAAATATGAATTAGCATCAATCATGTTGGAACCCTGGCTGGTACCAGATTTCACAACAGTAGCTTGGAAGCGTGCAGAACCTGACCGATATCGTCCAACGTGGGAGACGAAATCAGCATCGGTTACTGTTGCTCCAGAAGGTAGAGCATTGGCCATATCGAAACGATACCAAGTGTATCTGTAGTACCAACTGTAAGAACTACTGGTAGTGCATGACTGACTGCTTGCACGCCCTCGGCAAGTTACCATGCTGTTCCAGTAGTTTGTACCGTATGCACGCTCGTAGGTTGTGGAGCCCCACCAAGAGGAATATCTGTAGTAGTAAGCATATCCAGTTCGCTGGTCACGGACACTGAGAGAAGGATCTAATTGAACAGGGTATACACGCTCTTCAGATAGAAGCCATTCAGTATCTACAACGGTTGCAATCTCAATTACTTCACCAAATGCACGGATAACATACAGACCAAGATATCCATCTGGGTTTTCACTGTCTGCAGTAGCCATATCGAACATCATTGGGCGTTCAAGTACAGCGATGCGCTCTCCGGTTTCGATGTTGCGAATATCAATAGTTTCGTTTGTTGTCACTAACTTTGCATCTTCAACCATTGCATCTCCAATGAACAGAGCATACCCGCTAGGAAGAATCATTGTCTCTTGAAGACCGAAATGACCCTCGAATCCATCAGGAACTGTAGGCATGTCCCTTAGGTTTAGGGTCTGCTTGACTCCAATCTGAGAAACTTGATAATCGACTTCTGCATTATCTGTCAGAGGATATCGAATAACATTCGCACCAGTCTCAATTCCTTCTTGTGAAGGAGTGTCCATGTATGGCATTGGATTGAAATCCTCGCCCATAAAGAACATTGGAATCGGGTTAACACCGAAGCGGATAGGATCTACATTCGGATGGACCTGAACTGATATTCCAGCGCCAGCATCGTCGGAGAATTGTGTCTCGAAAGTATTCTTCGTGACTTCCCAACCCTCGGCGGTGGAAACCATATTCAAATCGATGTCTTCCCAGGACCCATCTTCGAGATAATGGACAGGTCCAGCTGCTAGCAGCGTAACCCGTTCACCNTCCTCGCCGAGATAGGTCTTGGCCGACTCGGTCCGGCTACCAATTAACTCAGCAGAGGGATCCCACCCTTGCTGGCCAACTGGTACGTCGTTCTCAGGTAGCGCTAATGGATCGATTGTCTCTTCAACAATTCCGACCTCATCAGAATCCGCAGCCACATCGGCGGCTGGGGATACTGCAGCGCTCCAACTCATTCCTAGCATCAATAGCGTTAGTACTAGCCATCCAATGCTTGCAGTCATGTTTTTCTTCGTCATCATTTTACATACCCCACTGTATGCACTACACATGAGGCTCTATTTCTCCTATAACTATATGGGTACGATTAATTTGAAACACCCTTGAAAATCCCCGATTTAGGCTCTAAAATAAAGGTGTAAAAAAATTGGATTTTTGAAATAGTACACAGAATTTGTAACAAAATAAAATCGCTACGAAAAAACTTGTCCATATTTCAAAATAGCAATACTGCTCGGAGGATGCACCTCAAATGTCAATCTATTTACAGCATATAGAAAAAAAGATAGGGTCAAAAAATAACAAAGGAGTGGATCAGCCACACTAGGTGCGGCTGATCCGAACAGAATTCAATTAGTAATCGAACTCGTCGTCGCCTTCGCCACCGCCTCGAGTCAAGATGACTGCTCCAGCGATAACAGCAATCACAACTACTGCTACAATTGCCATCATAGCGCCCTGTGGAATACCTGCTTCAACTTCTTCGTTAGCCTCTCCAGGAGTTACACCTGGGTCAACTACTGTCTCAGAAAGATCTACCTTAGCTTGTGCTGCGGAACTGTCTGCGTTACCGTTTGCATCAACTCCTGCCGCTGCGAAGAAATACTCTCCAGCACATGTTCCTGAGCAAACAATTTCCTTCGAAAGTGTCAGAGAAGTTGCTGCATCTGTCATCTCTTGGCAAGTTAATCCATCAAAGTCAGAGGCTTCGAAATTATAACCAACAGACCAACAGACTATCCAGTGGTCAACATCACTCGTGTCAGTCGCATCCCAGTTCAATGAAATATCTGAGGCAGTGGTAGTAGCAGTCATTCCAGATACACTAGGAGATGGATCTACTGCTCCATCAGCGACAATAGCGTTGTGCGTACAAGATACACTGTTTGCACCGTTACCGTTCTCCAACTTGACCTCTACCTTGTAGGAAGTTCCGTGAGTACCAGTAAGGGTTGTCTCTTTATCGGAAACAGAAGGCATGGTCTTGTCATACACATCGTTGACGTATACCTTAGGTCTGTCTTCTACCTCATTTAGCAATGATTCATCCTCATATGTCCACTTGACGGTCATTTGACCTGCAGCGCCTAATGTAACTCCATCACATTGCACACCGGTTGCTGGAGGAGTCCCACTATCGGCTGATGCCTGGAATACTCCATAACTGGTCTTCCTCAAGTTTCCAATATCTCCTGGCTGTGACCAGCTTAGAGTTACTCCACCGCCTTCGGCAGCAGTCTTAGTTGTGCTCATTTCAAACCATCCAGTAGAGCCATAGCCCCATAGTGTGAAATCGTTAGCGACATCGCCAGCAAAAGTCACAGATAATGTTTCACCAGCAACATCAGCAGGACTGAAGTCAAGATAAGGGGTTACATTTCCATCCGGACCATTTCCTTCTGAAACATCAAAAGCGACAACTGAATCATATAGGCCACTCAAAGAACCTAGAGTTGCATCTTCAATCGCTGTTCCGGTTACGAATGTCAAATTATGACCCATTCCTCCGTTGAAAGTTAGACTGTAATCTACTGCCCAATCTGGGTTGGTATCTCCACCGGTTGCCATCAACTTGTTCCACATCATCATTACCTGAGTGTCCGTTGCACAAGCATTGAATTCATCACAAACTGTGACCTTCACAGTGTTAGTTCCTAGCCATAGAGTATCAGTGAACGGGAGTGTACACATACCCATTCCAGGACCACCCTGACAAGAATCTGCATCTGGTGCAGAACGTAGACCTCCGCTAATTTCCCAATTATACATTAACATGCCAGGATCGAGTGTTTCGGTATCAGAGGCACGTGCTTCAAATGAAAGGCCATCGCCGATAACTGGAGGATCGTTTAGCAAGTCTCCCACACGAATATCTACGTTGGGAATATCATTGATACCTTCAACCTGGGTTGCCTTCAGATTGTCGGTTGCAGTTAGTTCAGAAAGGCCTACTTCGAGGAAGTTTGCAGTAGCTCGAATTAACTGGTCTCCAGGCATAATCAAAACCTGAACACATGCAACTCCTTCGATGTTAGCAAGGTTCTGACCTGTATCATCTTCACCTAGCAACTTGTGAGGGAATTGATCCTGACCTGGCATCTCAGTGCAACTATCTGCATGGTATTCTTGAGTCGTACCGTCTGATGATTCTACATCAAAAGTAATATTCCAATCATAGGTATTCGTTCGGTCACTACCGTCATGGACGACGGTTGCCTTGACCCATTGTGTGCCTACATTTACTATTCCGCCGAAAACACCGTCTTCGCCGATAGTTAGGGATTCCATTCGAATATTATGGAACACACCAAAGGTTCCAGTAATCGAATCAAAATTGTTACCTGCACGAGCATCGGTTGCAATTGTAGATTCGTAATTGATGGTGTTTTCTCCACCTTCATTTCCACCTTGGTTTTGGCCAGTTCCACCTTGTCCTCCACCGCCTTCATCTAATGATTCTCCGATGTATACAACGTGACTATCAAACTGCACCGAGACGCTGAATGCAGCAAAGCCAGAGGTTGTAGATGTATCAGGAGTCATGTATCCATCGATAGAATATGATGTACCATTTGAAGAAATACTGCGTGACTGGAAGCAAGGATTGTCTTCATTTGCACAAGGGTTTGGATATGCACCATTGTTTGATGTCTGTCCAGCATCTGAAACATTACGCCAAACTTCGACATCATTTACTGTATCACCCATTACATAGGTGTTGGATGCACCAGTGAGAGATGCAATTGTTATTTGGTTCCCAGTGCCATCATCGATAGTTGACATTGAACCATCATAAGCACCGTCGAATCCAACGGTTACTGTCACAGAACGTGCTTCCCAATCAGATACACTACCACCAGGAGTCATCGTAATCCTATATTGGGAGGAAGAGCCTGCTTCTACAGCTTGGCTACGCGCGGCAGCATCATCTGCGTAGCAAGCATCACCATCTACCCAGCAAATGTCTACGGAAATATCGTTCCAATCAACAACAGAAACAGAGTATGTTAACTCGTTGTTTGTTAGATCCGTATCTTGATCTCCAAATCCTTCCAGAGAAACCTTGACTTGATATGTACCTGCAATGCTAGGATTCCAGATAAGATCAGCACCACTAGCTGCCTTCACAGTGTATGCTCCATTGGCCAAGTAATCTCCAGCAGCCAATGAGGCGTAAGGACAACCCAGAATCGCATTACAAACTACTTGGTCGCTAACGTCTAAGATTGTCTGTTGTGCTGCACCAGTTCCAGATGTGACTGTAACTCTTACATTCAGGTTCAAGATGTCATTCGTGCCGTCATTCTTAACGACAACGACAAACGGCACATCAGTTCCAGCATCAATCTGGTTCCTAACTTCTCCAGAGAAAGCGTCCGTATAGGACTCTCTTGGAGAAGTTACATCGTGCAGTTTAATCTCATCTCCTGCAGCACGTCCTGCATCGGATGGTGCTATATCGGCGTTCAATTCTTCCGGCGTGATGTAAAGCATCACGCTGGTAATCATCAATGCAATCATAATCAACGATAGCGTCTTCTTCATAGGTCATGACCTCCAGTCGGTCACCTCCTTTACGGATATCATCTCTATATAAAAAATGGGGGAAGAATGTTAAAAAATGAGGTCGAAAAAATACACGTATGCCTGATTAGTGCATTTGGTTTGTTAACAAATTCATAGTCTCACAAATATCTCATCGCGGAAGCGGGAGAAATCGATGCGCTTTTTCTAATAGGAAGTAAAACAGAGACAAGTGTCATGAATATGGAAAAGAGGATTATCAAAAAGAACTCTAACCACGGAATAAGGAATGGAGTACCAAAATCTCTCATGTAAGTATCGAATAACAATCGATAGAAAACAATCCCAGCAATCAGACCATTAATTATGCCGAGACCACTAATCCAACCCACTTCCAACAGAATTGATGACACAATTTGATTTCTTTTCATTCCAATAGCTCGCATAACACCTATCTGTTGATTTCGTTCATTGATACTTCTTGCAGTGACCACTGCCAATCCAGTCACTCCAACGAATAGACCTAATGCCAAGAAGACGCGAAGTAATCCCAACAACGATACAAGAATTAGGCTAATCTGATTGAATAACTCATCAATTACCAGCACATTTGCCCCATCTGATCCCAACTCTAATTGAAGATTTGAGGATACATCCACGATGTTAACATCATTTGATACATCAATCCACACCATATTTGTAGAGGATTCAATCATTGACGAAAATGTGGAATCAGATACAAAAATACCCGATAGCAAGAGTGAGGCATCCTCAGTCAAAACCCCTGCAACACGAAGATTAGATTGTAGTAGCGGCCGGTTAGGATCTCTAACCTCAAATGAAGAGCCGGGAGATAAGCCTCCGCCTTCAAGGGGAAGGGCGCCTAAAACTGTGTAGCTATCCATGCCTATTGATGCATCAACAATAGCCAAATTAGGATTACTAATTACCGCATTCCAAATTTCTACAGGAGTTTCTCCCAATGAGTTATCCCATTGAGATAATGGCAATGCACCAGATTCTATGAAAGATTGAGGGATGTTACGTAACGAGGAATATGTTGCATTAAAGTCTTCACCGCTTATTATGCATAGACCTATGTCCATTACGGCCAAAGATTCTATTCCATTTCTATCTAAATCATCATTACTCCAAGCCTCTAGTGAGGATATATCTAATTCTTGACCTGAACCAGTAATTAGAATGTCAAATTCACCTCGAGAATTTTTACCAATATCTGATACGTAATTCCCGAACATAGTACTGTAACCAGAGAGAACGATTAATGCGAAAATCACAATACTGTACATACTCATTGACACAGCAGAACGAAACGGTCGGGATTGAGGATGAGCGATGGAAAGGGAAATAATTGCAGAAATACTTGGTTTTAACCGACCGATCAATGACAACAATTGTCTAATGAAGATAGGTCCAGATGTAGACAAAATCAACACACCTCCTATCAACGTAAATATTCCCGATATTATCAAAGAAGTATCTGTTACTTCATAACGAACACGAATAGGATCTTCAATCCAACTAAAAAGTATGAGTGTAAATCCTATTATCGTACATGACCAAATTCCGGGAGCATCATTTTTGGAGAGGCTAACGCCCATAAAATTCGACCGTGAAGAAACAAAACGAGAAATAATCGCACTTAGAGGTACTACTAAAGATAGGACAAATAGAGAAATACCTGAAATCCATAAAGAATGTCCAGTTCCTGGAGAAAAATCCCCCAAGAAAAATGACATGATCGAAGAAACTAATGCGACAACTGCAAGGAAAATAGAACCAATAATTCCCCAGAAACCTAATGCAGACTTTTCAACACGTAATCCTCGAAGCGCAGTAATCAAATTTCTTCTAGAAAGGAAGAATGATGAAATTCTTAGTGTAACCACTGAAACTATAAAACCGACACAAGCACCTACTAGAATGGATTGAAAAGTCCAGTAGAAACTAAAACCTACTCCAAATGTTGCTTGGAAAAATACACCTAAGCCCCCCATTAGAAGACCTGCCAAGAACATTCCAAGAAACGACCCCAAGAAACATGCGGGAGTTGAAAGCATTACGCCCTCAATCCTTAATATCCATTCAATATCTTGACTCGACGCACCTATCGAACGGAGTAGTCCCCATTCTTTACTACGATCGTCGGCAGACATTATCCATAAATTGACAATCAACAATAGACCTGCAATTACGATGAAAACTCCAAAAATTAAGAATAATACAGAAAATGAGGAACCTGCGCCATCGATAGAAAGAACAGCATCTTCCTTCACAGAAACCAATGATGAAGGTGATGATTGTATATTTGCCCGCCTATCAGCCCAATCCTGTAGTGCATCTTTCACAATTAATGAATCAGATTCATTTTCTGGCATTTGAACTAAAATCATACTTCTTTTTGGATTGCCACCCAATAGTTCAGTTGCAATATCCATAGACATAGTACCAATAATAGCAGAATCTAGCAATCCTATATCTGGATTCAAAGTTATGAAATCATCGAGTGAAACTGATGAAGTATCCACTTCAATTTCTATACGAAAATCGTCATCGATATTCTTGCCTATTGAGAACGTTTCAATTTGATTAAAATCAGCAATACCATCTCTAAATCTAACAGTTTGATTCGACCCAAGTAAATCATTCACTACATCTCCTTCTAAAGAAATGAGGAAAGGAGGGAGCTCAATCCCTAACCCTACGTCAAAAGAATTGAACAATTCAATAGACGTATGGCCAAATTGATCTATCATTACAATTCCATAATCTGTGGAGGCAAGTATAGAGCCGTTTGATTCATCATAGGCAAATCCGTTAACAGTGGAGGGAATTGATCTCCCTTCAACAAATGAAAATAAATTGGACGCCCAAACCAGAATAGAATCATGGCCTTCAATAATCAATCCATTACTATTGGCGCCTAGTATTGAAGAATTTACAACATGAACTAACTCAAAATCACTTCCATTCCAGAGTCTGATAGAGTTTTCAGATTTCGTGAATGTCTGATTTCTGTGCAAAAATATCGATTTTGAATTTCCAGAAGTAGTACAACTCGATTCATTTTCACTTGTCCAACAAACATTACTATCGAAAATAGTTTCAAAATGAGTGACTATCGAAAATCCATCAAAATATATTTTAGATCCTAGTATGTCATTTGAAATTCCATAATCAATCTTTGAAAATTCTACTTCATTTGATAACTGGGCTAAAGTATGGAAATATACTCCCCCAAATTGATTTGATACACCCCAAATTGTCGACCCTACTACCGAGATATCTGATAATTGATTGCTGTTTAATGCAATGATTTCAGGAGTATTTGATTCAATATCAACTGAAATAATTTCCCGTTCTGTTAGTACATACACGGTTGAATTGATAATCTCTACATCAAGAATATAGTCAAAGAATAGATGAACAGGGTCATCATTCAGGTTTGAGATATAGACTGCGCTATCAGTTACAATTACTTTGTGAAAGGAATCTAAATCAACAGCAAGAATTATTTTTCCATTGATGGTGGTGATTTTTTCTTCATTTTCCCAAATCCCTGAAATCGGTGTAAGAAGAAATGAAGATGCATCAGAATCATGTTGAACAATCTGCAATGCAGAATTGATTCCAGAGACATCTCCAGAAGTGAGTAAACCTCCACCACTAGTTCTAGTTAATGTTGCAATCCCTCCAGGAAACATTCCATCCCAATGAAATCCTGCATCTGATGCTATCATGGCTTCAGAAAATGAGTTCTCAATTTTTGTTTCAATATTAGGAATAATATAACCCTCGAATACATCTCCAGCCCCAGAAACTACTGCTCTTGATACAAAATCAACTCTGTTTTGTATTACTTGTGCTTTTTTAAGATCAGTGAGCAATAAAGGTTGATTCGCATTCTCCCAACCTAAACCAGTAGGATCGATCACAGATTGAACAATGAAATCATGACTCTTTCTAATTGATTCATTATCAGTAATTTGAGACCAAGATATAGAAAATTGAGTACCAGCCATTAACGAAAGTGAATTTGCAAGGGCTTGATTCACGATCGCATAATCAATTCCATCTTGGGAGGAACCACCCAATTGAGACCAAGAGACTGGTGGTACCCCCAACGGCTCAACCCAAGGACCTGAGTTTCGTAGATACACATCCGGTGCTAGCCATACAACATTTGGATTCACCTTACTACCATCAACTGTTATTCCAGTCACTGGTTGATGAAGTTCAACACCAATTCCATCAATTTCATCGTATGTCATCAAATCATCAAGAGCAGCCATAACTCGTGTTTGATTCATGAGTAATGGACTAGAAGTAAGAGGATCTATACCTTCCACAACCCAATCAGTTTCTCCTAGGCTTGATACTAACCTATCTTCTAATGTCGCATCAAAGCTATCTCCTACAATCAGAGAACTAGAAACAACAGATGATGCTAACATTAAACCACAAAAAAGTAATGCTGAACTCGTTTTTCTCTTACGTGTATCTCTGAATGATAGTTTAGAGAGCATCCTAACTCTTGGAGACAGAATTATTCTAGAAATTATGTGAAACAAAACGAAAATACATACAGAAACTAACCAATGCCACAACAGATTTCCCTTCATTAGAGTAAATGAGAGTACAATTCCAGCTACTACCAAATCAACGATTATTGGAACTAAGTTTCTCTTTTGAGACACTAACCCTCACTCCTCTTCTTTATTGATTTCAAATAGTATTCCATCATTGATTTCTAGTATTCTATTACATCTCTGAGATACAGAGGTATCATGAGTAACAATTACTATTGTAATACCGTGTATCCTATTCAATTCCTCTAGAGCCTGAATTACAGAATCGGAAGTATCTGAATCTAAATTTCCTGTAGGTTCATCAGCAAACAATATCTTCGGATTATGTACTATTGCTCTAGCGATTGCAACTCTCTGTTGTTGCCCACCAGAAAGCTCAGATGGCTTGTGATTAGAACGATTAGAAAGACCCAACATCGAAAGTGATTCAAGTGCTTTCTTCCTAGCCTCATCAGCAGGAAAATTAAGCAATAGTAAGGGAAGTTCTACATTCTCAACTGCATTAAGAACTGGGATGAGTTGATATTGCTGAAAGATGAAACCCATTCTTTCACCACGTAGCTTGGTCCGTTCATTATCAGAGATGTTTGAAATATCTCTTTCTTCAAAATATATCTCTCCTCGACTAACTGTATCAAGAGATGATAAACAATTGAGTAATGTCGTTTTCCCACTCCCTGAAGGTCCAGTGATTGCAAGAATCTCTCCTTGAGAAATCTCTAGAGATACCCCTCGGAGAGCAGAAACTTCGGTATCACCCATGGGGTATATTTTCCAAAGATTTGCCGCCCTGAGTATCTCCCCCATGGTTACCGATTAAAGCGGAGCCTGATAACACCTATTCCGAGGCGTGAAATACTGGAATCATATGAGACACATATGGATGATGCCGTCAAAGCGTGGAAAATATCTATTCTGGTCTTTGGTCCTTTACGTGAACACATAGGGAAAGAAAAAATAGAATTATCAGTAGTAACAAAAACTACAGTTATAGATGTCATCAAACAATTCAATCTAGAAAAATGGATCGAGTTAGGTCTAAAGGCAGCGATTGATGGAACTATTTGTTCTTTAGATTCGATGTTACACGATGGTGCTGAAATCGCTCTCTTACCCCCTGTATCAGGGGGATAAAAACACATTTTAACCCATAAAAACACAGGAATTGTCTTTGAAGGATGAGTTTCCTAGGGGTATCATGGCATTCGGACCGATGGAAGGCGCAATACTCGTGGGACTCTTTCTGATTTTATTTGGACCGTCACAACTTCCGAAGTTAGCACGGTCTTTAGGACAAGCAAAATCTGAATTCAATAAAGGACTTATCGAAGGAGATGTAACGAACACCACTGAAGATGATCTTGACCGTGGAGGAATGACTGAGTCGGTTGCCTTAGTTGAAGAAGCTAAAAGCAAAGGTGTTGAAGTAGAGGGAAGAAATCCTGACGAGATTAAACAAGATATTCATGAATCGGAATGAATCAAGTTCCGCCTCGTTTGAGCTTGAGTTTACCGCCACAATCAGAACATGATCCATATGTTCTGCGCCATCGAGAAACATTCTCGGGTGGGGGAAATATCTTCTTACATCCCTTGCACGCGAGAACCCATTCCCAATGCTCTTTGATGCCTTCATTCATTACAGGGTGCCAGCCAACTCCAAATCGACCAGCCACATTTTGTATGCGATGATCGTCAGTCACAATTATTGCTCTATGCTCAAGAGCCACTGCTAAAACGTCCATATCAACATCTGATAGACCGGAAATATCTCCTGTCTCTTGAGCAGCCTCGCGAGCCCTTTGAAGAGCCTCTTCCGAGGGGGAACGCCAATGAAGTCTTACACCCTCAATCAGAAGAGCGCGATCTTTGTCCACACGCTCTATCTCTTCCCTCTGACTATTAGCAACTAGTCCTCCTGAAAGACGATTCGGGGGGAGATGAAGTAACGCACCGGTATCAAGTACCCTAGCTGCGCCGACCATGTACTCCCACGGAACTACTTCCCTCTTGATACATCCGGCTAAAGTTAGTGACCTTTCAACATCAGATTCATGGGTAAGCCCTCCTCCGCAGNAATATGGAGATTCTAGAATATTTTGAGCCAGTGGTTCAATTTCTAGATGGATTTGGACTAATAGGTCTAATAATTCTCATTTTTACTGAAGCTATAATCAATCCGATTCCTCCTGAAACATTGTTTTTGCCGATGGTAATAACAGACGGATCTGTCCCAGGAAGTCTATTTTTAGCATTAATTGCAACCATTTCTTCTGTTCTCGGAGCAATCGTTGGATATTGGGTTGGAGATAAAGCTGGAAGACCTTTAATTGACCGATTTTCATCTGAAAAAACTATTCGACGATTAGAAGCGTTGACTGAAAGATATGGATCAAGTGGAATTTTTATCGCAGCGGTTTCTCCTATACCCTACAAAGTATTTGCATGGATTGCAGGAATGGGTAAAATGGATTTACGCTTATTTATCATAGCTGGATTACTTGGACGAGGAGTTAGATTTGGAGTTCCCGCAATGGCAATTGGAGCTTACGGTGAAGAGATTCTAGCAAGCCTAAATGTCTGGACATTCAGCATGATTGCAATAATTGGTGCAATTTTGATTATTCCTCTCTTCAGATGGTGGGAAGGGCTTCTAGATGAGAAAGAAGAAGAAAATGTGGCCGATTGATTCTTGAACATAACCTTGCTCGGATAATTGTCGCTCGTGTAGTGTAGTTCGGTCCATCATGGCGGGTTTTCATTCCGTCGACCCGGGTTCAAATCCCGGCACGAGCACTTGAACCTGTATTACGTAGATGAAATAACCAATATTTTCAGATAAGATTGAATGACTAGAAATATTGTGAAAATACCTCAAGTGGTAATCTTGGCTGGAGGATTAGGTAGTAGATTGGGAAGTATAACTGAAAAAGTCCCTAAGTCTTTAATTGAAGTAAATGGAGTTCCAATAATTACTCGAATTTTAGACTGGGCATTTGAACAGGGATGTCGACGTTGTCTAATTCTCACCGGCCACCTAGGAGAAATGTTCGAAAATTATGAACATGAATTAGATCTCACTTTCGTTAGAGAATCAAAACCATTGGGAACAGGGGGCGCACTATGGAACGCAAGAGATCAGTTAGAAAACGAATTCATACTTCTATGGGGAGATGATTACCACCCAATTAGTTATTCTTCACTAGTTAATTCACATCGACAAAATAATGCATTACTAACAATGACAGTAACTGAAAAACATCAATCGATGAATCTTAGATATGAAAATGGAAAGGTGATAGAATACAACAAATCTTCACCTTCTAAAAATTTCAATGGATATGAAGCAGGAACAAGTATTGTAGACAAAGAAGTGATTGAAACATATGGAAAAAATGGAAAATGGAGTTGGGAAGAAACTGTCTATCCTGCATTATCTGGAGAAATAACTGCTCATATTGACAATACTAAATTCTGGGACATGGGTACACCTGAAAGACTAGAAGAATTAGAGTATTTCTTCAAGAAAAGCGGGATCTGAAGACGAAATAATGGGATACTGAGGTAGAACTTTTGGGTTATCGATCAAGACAAGAATCATTCCTCCAAATCCCCCCCCCATCATCCTAGCTCCAAGAACCCCATCAACCATTTTTAGTGACTCAATTTGTTCATCTATCTCAGGTAAACTAATACCTAAATTGATAAGGGAATAATGTGATTTTTCTAATAATTCACCTAATTCTTCGGGAGATGAATCAATTGCGTCAATCACCCTTGAATTCTCATCAATTACATGATTCTTCAGTACATTGTTATCCATTCCATAGTCAGTCATAGAAAGATCTCGCTTAATATTAGAATCAACTAGTTTGAAAATCCAATTATCGGGTATTGGAACCAATTTTACAGATAAATCAGAGAAATCAATTAGACATGCATGCCCNTTTTTTGCATATAATATTGCTAATTGATCGAGTAATCCACATGGTGTTCCAAGTACTTCATGCTCTATGCGCTGAGCTTCCTTCGCAATCATTAGTAGATCTTGATTTCCTTGAGAACAAAGAACTACGGCTACGCATAATGCAGCAGAAGAGGAGAGACCTTTGCCAATAGGGATGGAACTATTCACAATTATATCTGCAGGCCATCCTCCTGCAGCCTTCCACAATTCAATTACAGTATCATCTCCAGAAAATCCAGAAATTCTTTTGTTGGCCTCTAAAATCAGTTGATAATTAGCAGCGAATGGAAGTGAAAGTCCTCCCGAATAATCAGTATGTTCTCCAATAATATTGATTCGAGCGGGAACAGTCGCTCTACGTCTCATAAGGTCTAACCTCATCTATTTCGAAGGTAGTCTTCTCCATACCAATGCCATTGCTCGATGGTCCATCCTGGAGGTAGTCCCTCAGGAGGCAAAGGAGGTGATTGTGATGGATTAGGAGTTTGAGAAGCAGAAAGAACCTTGGATTGTCTTTTGATGACAATAACAAGAGAAGAGATAATAATTGTAAATACAAAAAATCCGAGTAAACCGATATAAAGCGAATTCGACGATGCACTGTGTAAATCTGCATTATTTGGGAACACATCTCCAGAATCAGACCAACCATCTCCGTCGGAATCCGGACATCCAATCAAATCAGATGTTGAAGTTCCAGCTAAATCTGGACAATCATCCGAAGCATCATATCCGATTTGATCGGGATATGAATCGCCATCCGAATCTGACCAGAATCGACTATCATCGGGAAATACATCTAAGCCATCGTCCCATCCATCTCCATCAGAATCAGGACAACCGCGTCTTTCTTCCGACGAGGTACCAAATAACCCTAAACAATCATCGGGTAGATTACCCTGAGGTGAATCACCAAAACCATCTCCATCTTCATCTAAATATTGAGTGGAGTCGTTCGGAAGAGCATCTCCTGCATCAGACCAACCATCTCCATCACTGTCAAGACAACCAAATCTGTCTAAAGTGGAAGTACCAAATATTGTCTTACAAGAATCTCCTTGATATCCAGAAATATCATCGCCAAATCCATCTCCATCCATATCACTATGCTGAGTCAAATCATTAGGAAATGCGTCTGCTCCGTTAAGAATACTCCAAGATAAATCAGCATCTGACCATCCATCATTATCAGAATCTAAACACCCTCTTCGATCTTCAGTTGAACTTCCTGATAGCGACTTACAATCATCTCCCAAATAACCATTGGATTCATCTCCAAAACCGTCTCCATCAGTATCAATCCATTGAGAAATTTCGTCAGGAAATTCATCAACTGAGTCAGCATATCCATCTTCATCTCTATCTAAACATCCGATGGTAGTTCCTTTATCGCTGGTACCCGAAACGGTTGGACAGGTGTCAATCTCATCCTGAAAGCCATCATTATCATCGTCTAAATCTTCACCAGCATCTTCACATCCGTCTCTATCCGCATCATTAGAATAAATTGAATAGAAATCTGATTGACTGGATGGGCATTCGTCAACACCTGTTGATGAAACTGCACAAACTGAATCATCTAACGAAGCATCGCAAATACGATCATCATCATCATCTAAATCTTCTCCTACATCGCGACAACCATCTTGATCATAATCTGTAGATGAACTAGAGATCCAATCTAAATCGCCTACTGAACAATCATCATATGTATCAATAACGCCATCATTATCATCATCAGTATCTTCTTGAGAAAAATCCCAACAACCATCCGAATCATGATCAGTATTTGGACTAGATATCCAATCTATTTCTCCTAATTCACAAACATCAGATGAATCAAGGATACCGTCATTATCATCATCGTTATCACATACATCGCCTAGACCATCCTCTTCGTGGTCTTCCTGTAATGGATTTGCAATTGCAGGACAATTATCCGCACCATCCCAAACTCCATCAGCATCAACATCGGACTGAGGATCTATTCTCAAGACCTGATCTCTACCATTGTCAACAAAATACAATCGACCTTGGGGCCCTATTTCTATGCCCATAATCGAACTTGCAGAGGTCTGGATAGAAGCGGTTTCAGTAGCACTCTTTCCGTCAGAATCTAAATCATAAGCAATAATCTTACCATTTGCGTTGAGGGAAACAAATAGCCTTCCTTCTTCAAGTGCTATACCAGAAGGCGCACTTAATCCCGAAGCCAAAACTCCCCATTCAACTCCAGTTATCCTAGAATATTCGGCAAGATCTTCCATTTGAGTTGATGAAGGATTAGAACGCCAATTTGGATCTAGAATATTTTGAACATTGTAAGAAGTGTCATGAGTATTTACCCAAATAATTCGATTAGCACCAGTATCTGCGATATACAAAATTCCAGAATCATCATCTAAGATCATATGACCAGGGACACCAGCATATCTTGTTAAGGAAATATCAGAGTAACGCCTCACTATGGCATCGGAGTGATCATCTTCACCTGTGTCATGATCTTCGACAAAGTCATAGTAAACTAACTCTCCATAGTATCCATCATTGTACCAGTATGCATTTCCAGAATCGTGCGCTATCCCCATTCCATTGGGCGATTCATGATTCATATCAATGTGGCTTCCTAAGAGGTTATCATTCTGATGTTCTCGAGCGAAGTGAGATAGAGAAGAAGGCCATAATGTAGGACCCATGAAATTATTTGGAGAACCTTGCCCACAGTATGTGTTTCTTGTTTCCTGTGCAGAACCCCATGTGTAATCAAATTCTGGATGATAGTCTCCAAATGCAATTGCACTAACTTCTTCAAGGAAGTGATTTCTGTGAGAATCTTGCCTATTTTCTGAGTACTGATTTGTAAGACCAGTATTGTGAATTATAGATATACTGTCTGTGCCTCTATTAGCAATCCATAATTGGTCATTATTACCAGGATGAAATTCTAAGTCTCTAGGATCATCGAGATCATCAGATGAGTCAGCAATGAGTATTTCCTCAAAGGCTGTTCCAAACTGCGGAACGATTGTTATTTCTTCAGTGGCAGACTGAGGTAGAAGGCAAATCAGAAAGAGACAAACGAGTAAAAGGGCTCTTCCGCGACTAGCCATGCCCTTGCGGCAAAACCAAAGCATTTCATATCTCGTCTTATCTAAGTCATTTTTCTATTCGAATAGATGGGAGCGTTGAAGGGCCATTGCACATGAGAGGTAAATATGGGGAAGCCAGCATTTGCCTATCTCCTCCTCAAAGAACACCCATATGGGAGAGAAATGTTACGTCAAATTTTGTCAGAAGGTTTTGTTCCTTCGATAATAATCAGCGAAGATTCGCCCATAGGAGATGAAGAACGGGAGAAGTTTCTCAAACGAATTCAAGGTCTTCCCATAGCTCCAAGTATTGATTTTCAACTACAAGAATTGTCAAATGAAGGGATTGAAGTAATCCATGAAACGGTTTCAATACACAACTCTGAACAGGTGATGCCGTTGATTAAAGACATTGAACTTGATCTAATTGTATTTGGTGGAACTAGAATTATTCGTGGAGAAATTTTAGACTATCCCAAGGATGGGGTGATCAATAGCCATCCTGGCTTACTACCTGATTGTAGAGGATCAGCATCTCCAGCATGGTCAGTATACCATGATATCCCGATAGGTAGCACTACTCATTTCTGCGATAATGGGATTGACACTGGCGACCTGCTTCTGAGAAGAGAAGTGCCTGTAAAAAGAGGCATGACCTATGAAGATCTGTGCTATGAAACGCTCGTTCTATCCGGTGTTCTCATGAAAGAAGCCATGATTGCATATGTGGAAGGTCGATGGGGTGAAATGCGTCGGCCACAGGGACAGGGTAGCCACCCTACCTTCCGAAACGCCCCAGAAGAGATTCTAGAAGTCGTATATCAGAAGCTAGGTGAGCAAACATATGCGCATTACGTGGATTAGGTGAATTGTAGATGAATGATATCCTAGGTGAAGATTTTCCTTTCTCAGAGAACGTGCTTAATGGAAAGACTGCGTTGGTATGTGGCGCCTCGCGTGGGATCGGTCGGTCCACCGCGTTGCTCCTTGCCAGGGCAGGGGCGAGAGTGGTTGCCTGTGCCCGCAACAAGGAGATGCTCGAGGATCTGGTTTCGGAGATGCATGGTTCTGGGCATGAAATCCTAGTGCTCGATCTTGAGGATACGGATTCTGTTCGCATGAGTGCGGAATCATTGGCGGACCGAGAAATTACGATTTTGATCAATAACGCAGGCGGGCCCCCCCGTAGCCCGCTTCTTCAAAATGAGCTGGAAGACTTCGATGGGCCTTTCAAACGCCATCTGCATGCATCGCACATATTGGTCAGGAGTCTTGCACCGGGAATGGAGAAACTTGGAATTGGAAGGATTGTGAACATCATTTCGACATCAGTCCGTGAACCTGTAGAAGGAATCGGCCTATCGAATACTTTGAGGGGGGCGATGGCATCATGGAGCAAGTCTCTTTCGAAAGAGTTGGCTCCTTGCATAACGATAAACAACATACTCCCAGGTTACACTGATACTGACCGCCTTGTATCTCTGTCCAAGTCAAAGAGTGAACGAACGGGCATGAGCGTGGAAGAAATTTACGACGATTGGCGAAATCAAGCGCCCATAGGCAGACTCGTTGACCCGCTGGAAACTGCTTCAGCAGTGGTTTGGATGTGTCTTCCTTCGAGTGGGGCGATACGTGGAGTTAGTCTTGCGGTAGATGGCGGAAGAATGAGATCTATCTGAGGGATAAAATGGAAGATACACTAAGTCCTGAAGCCGCGGCTTCATTACTACAGGCAATCGCAGAAGGACAAGGTATTGAAGAAAGTGTATCCACTCAAACGTTGTTGGCTTTAGCAGAAATGGCATTAGATCTTGAAAGGATGGAAATTTGTGAAAAACTAGCATTTTCTGGTCATGCAAAGGCATCATATGATGATGATAAGGATTCTATGGCCTGGGCTTTATTCTTAATTGCACGAGTAAAACTCAGTGATACTTTACAACGCATTCAAGATGCGAAACTTGATGACCAAGAAATTCACATCGACGCAGGATTATTGGGGGCACTCCAAGAAGCGAGAGATGCTGCAGAAGAACTGAAAAATATTAGGTTAATTGGAAATATCGAACAATTAGAAGGAATTCATCTAAAAGCACTCGGAAATATAACCGGCGCGAGAGATTCATTCGTTAGAAGTCTTGCATCGAAGGAAGAAATTGGGGATGTTCTCGGTACCGCAAATAGCCTTCATAGTTTAGGAGAAATTGCGATGGATCAAAATCAATTTGAAGATGCATTAGGATTTTTTGATCGCGCTGCTGAAACCTATGAAATGGCAGGAGAAATGATAGAATGTGCTCATTCGTTGTCGTTATCTAGTCATGCATTAATTCAGATTAATCATCTGGATGAAGCAAATGAACGACTAGAGAATTCTCTTGAAATTGGAAGAGAAATGGAAGATATTTCAACACAAATTGTCGCACATTGGGGCCTTGCAGATTTGGGACACTTAACAGGAAATATTTCACTTGAATTAGAAAATCTCCAAGCAGCTGTAGTCCTTTTTATTCACCTAGAGAGACCAGTACCAGAGGCATTAAGAAATAGACTAGATGAGATGATAGACTCTTTAGATTCACAAGAGTAAACACACGAACCATGAAGTGCAGAAGGCTGGTGAGAGCGGATATGGAGTTCGATGTATTTCTCTCCATTAGTCAAACACCCGATTCATCAGGATATATGCCTGATGAACAAACCATGATGCGAAATTACTTTGATCAAGTTGAAGCCGCAGACAAATTAGGTTACGGAATCGCTTGGATAGCACAAGCTCATCTTTCGACTGAAACCCAGAAAACTAATCTAAACCCAGTTGTCCCTCATTTTCCAGGTGAAATTGGACTTTGTACAGACTTCTTTCAACTTGCTAGTGCAACATTTTCTCGAACAAAAAGAATAGAGATTGGAAGTGCAGTATTGAGTATTTTAGCCAATGGAGGCCCCATTACTACCGCAGAGAGGATAGGTAATTTCTGTCAACTTTTAGGCTTAGAAAACCATAATCGAAAAGTGCATATCGGTTTCAGTGCAGGACGATTTGAATTCATGGCGAGACCATATGGAATAGTACCTAGAAATCCAGTAGAGAGTGCTGCTTGGTCTGTTTTACGAAGTAGAATTTTTAGAGAAGCTACTGAAATTCTATTACGACTCTTACGTGGCGATTCTATTTCATCTGAAGATATCGCTTCAACGGTACTAACAGAAAACGATTTCAGAACAGATGGTGAATGGAAAAAAGTCCAACTTGCAGCAAAAAATGAACATAATTTACCCACGATTCCGGATAAAGTTTCAATCGCGAAAAGATATGCCTTTGAAAATCTGAAAATTATTCCACAACATTGGCCTCGTGAAAGATTGAATCTTATCTTAGGATCTCATGATTCAGACACACAAATTTTCGCAAATAAATTCATGCCAGTTCAAGTGTTTAATCTCAGCATTACTCCAGCAGAAGTAATTGAAGCAACGCATCAAAGAATGGCTGAAAATTATCATCCTGATGGCGGGAAATGGGAACGTAGAATGATGCCCAGAACTCTAATGGTATTCCTAAACGAAGAAGAAGGACTGACTCCAGAACAGCGATCTGAGGCTGCAAAAAAAGAAGCAAAAGATGCACTGCAATCTTATTGGTCTGCATTGGATGGAACAATTGACCCAGAAAAGGTCGACAAAGCTACCGATAATGCAGTGATTGGGAATGCTGAAGAAGTAGCTAATCAGATTGCAGAACGTTTCAACCCAGAAGATAGAATCATGTGTTGGTTTGATTTTTTCAATCATGATTCTGAAAGAGTAATCAGAAATATGGTGGCTTTCATGGAGAAAGTAAAACCTAGGATAGAGGGGGAGTAAAATGACTGAACAAGATCGACCTTCTTCTGTTTCTCATGGTAGACCAGGATCAAGAATATACCCTTCTAATCCATTAGGTGAAAAATATGAAGGAATCCCAACTGGACGGGATGTAGAATGGGAACCATTGGTTGATTTCAGACGATTGGATGTTTCTGAAAATACCATTCATGGAGCAATTTCTTGGGTTCACGGAGACGAAGTCATTCATTCATTTGGCGGGAATGTATTGGTATATGGTAGATCGATGATGAAACCGTTACTAATGAAAATCTTCACTGACGTCTTAGATGATGTGTTAACTGACAAACAGAAAGCCATTGCATGCTCATCACATAATGGAGATACGGAACACGTTGCAACGGCTCAAAGTATTCTCACTGAATCAGAATGGGGATTAATGCAATGCCCTTTGGATGTTCCATTAGTTCAATTTGGAAGGCAGGTACGTAGACCAAGAAGGTGGTTCCACACTTGTTCAGGAGAACATGCTGCTCTTCTTAGAGCATTACGACTTAAAGGAATCAATCGAGCAGGCTATACCTTACCTACATCGTCGTGGTTTCAAGATTTTATTGACCTACTAAATTCAATGTTGCATCCTGATTGGAAGCCATTGAGAATTGCAAAGGACGGATGTGGTCTACCCACTGTATCTAATACAGTGGATGAATTAGCAACTCTTTTCTCAGCATTAGTCAGAACTAAGGATGATGATTGGATTTGGGACGCGATGTGTAAACATCCTGATTTGATTGGTGGATTTAATCGACTGGATTCGACCATTATCAAGGCTGGTGAAGGACGTGTTCTTGCTAAGGAAGGAGCAGATGGGCTGTTAGGAATTGCAATTGAGCATGACGATTGGCCCAAAGGACTTGGGATTGTCATAAAAATCGCCCATGGATGGAATAGTCAAGCAACATGGTATGTTGCACGTGCAGTTCTAGGAGTCTTAGGAATTCAGTTAAGAAATCCATATCCATTGCATAGGCAAAAGGCATTCATTGTTCCTGGAATTGTCCCTGAAATGTATCTTAAACAACTTGAAACCGTAGTAACTTGGGATGAATGGGATCCTGACCAAGATAGATTTCAGATACTAGAAAATCAAGATGAACTAGCAAGAAACCCACATGGAAATGAGGGGAGGATGTGATCAATTGATTGATGTCCCTAACCATATAGGCGGCAAAGAAGTTCAAGCAAGTAATGGAGAATGGATACTAAACTATGCTCCATCAACTGGAAATACCATTTCTCGAATACCTAAATCAAACCATCAAGATGTGAATAATGCAGTAAGAGTTGCCAAAGAAGCCGGTGAAGGTTGGAGCTTATTATCCAAAAATGAGAGGGCAGATTGGTTAGATCGAATTGCCGATTCATTAGAAAGTCGATTTGATGAAATTGCTTCATTAGAATCTTTGGACACCGGCAAACCAATCAGAATTTCTAAGGCAGTGGATGCTACAAGATCAGTAACAAACTTTAGGTTCTACGCACAACAAATTAGAGAATTAAAAAATGAAAATTTTAGAATGGAAAATGCCACTAACCATGTAATTAGACACCCAGTTGGAGTAGGAGCTCTTATCACTCCGTGGAATCTACCTCTCTACTTACTTTCATGGAAGGTTGCACCGGCTATTGGGATGGGTAATACCGTAATCTGCAAACCTAGTGAATTGACACCTATGACTGCTAACCTAATGATGCAGGTAATCAAAGATTCAGGCCTACCTGATGGTGTAGTAAATTTAATTCATGGAACAGGTGTTGAAGCCGGTGCTCCACTTGTTTCTCATCCTGATGTGAGGTTTGTTTCATTTACAGGTGGAACTTCTACTGGTTCAATCGTAGCTAGAAATGCCGCGGCATCGTTCAAAAAAATCAGTCTAGAATTAGGTGGTAAAAATGCAACCATTATTCTTGACGATTGTGATTTAGATGAACACATGGGTTCTATAGTTCGTGCATCTTTCTTAAATCAAGGGCAAGTATGCCTTTGCGGAAGTCGAATTTTAATTCAAGATTCTATTTATGAATCCTTTAAAAATAAATTTGTAGAAGCTGTAAATCAACTAAAAATAGGTGACCCGTCTGATGTGAAGACTGATTTAGGTTCATTGATCAGCCCTCAACATTTGGAAAAAGTAAGCTCTTATGTCGATTTAGCAATTGAGGAAGGTGGAACAATACTTACCGGTGGAAAAACTCCAGAAATAGGAATTGAATTTAAAGGTGGAAACTGGATTAGTCCGGCAGTAGTTGAAGGACTATCTCACGAATCAAGATGTGCGAGAGAAGAAATTTTTGGCCCATTAGTAACCTTACATCGTTTCTCTGATGATGAAGAAGCAGTTAAAATCTCAAATAATACTAGATATGGATTAGCCGGAAGTATTTGGACTAAAGATTTATCTCGAGGAGAGAAAATTGCCAAGAAAATGGATACTGGAATGGTATGGATCAATACCTGGCTTCATAGAGACCTTAGAGTTCCCTTTGGTGGGGTAAAAGATAGTGGGTTAGGAAGAGAAGGTGGGAAATGGAGTTTAGGATTTTATTCAGAGGCCACTAACATTTGTATTATGGATGACTAATTTATTCTTCTTCATCTTCGGGTAATTTACCAATCATCCAATAAAGTGAAGGGAATAATGTTGCAAAAAGAGCAATAGTAATCAAAAATGATGCACCTAACACCTCTACACCAATTTTACCTATGACTAGTCCGGTACATGCACCCATTCCCGCCCATATTCCAATCCTGAACGCAGGATAAGATGAACGCCATATACTGAGACACTGAATTAACCAAAGAAATCCAACAATCGTTGACCAAAGTAAAGCAAAAATAGCAATTGGCCAATAACTCAAATGAAGACCAATTATTCCTCCAAAAATTCTTTGTTTACCTCTACCCTTAGGATCGCTGTGAATTATTGGCAAAATCGCCATCATGGGAGTAAGTAATATCAATGAAAATACTGGTTTTTTTAACTCAAATGGTGGAGTGAAATCGATTAGCATTATGATACAGGAAACCGCCATGGAGAGGATAAATGGGCCAAAGGCAAGACCTATTGGCATTCGGCTCCATCTCATACCCTTCGGTTGATTAATCAACCATTCAATACTGTGTATTCTTGTATCATTCAAACAGTGAATTGATGTGCTTGAAATTTTTCCGAACAACATGACCGGTGAAATTGTATTAGGTGCTCTTGCCCCACATCCGCCTCATTTGGTATATGCAGAGAACCCCGAACAAAACGAAGCCTATGCAGAAGGTGGATGGGAAACCCTTCGATGGGGATATCAACGCCTTGCAAGGAAATTGAAGACTATTGATTATGATGCTATGGTTGTTTTTACACCTCACTGGCAGACATATATTGGAACTCACTTTCTTGGACTTCCACATTTCAAATCTAAATCAGTTGACCCTGTTTTTCCGAACCTATTTCGTTTCAATTATGATCTAACAGTAGATGTTGAATTGGCCGAAGCAATGCACGATGAAGCCGCTAATTCTGGAATAATTACGAAAATGATGAGAAATCCTGATTTCCGAGTAGACTATGGTACAATCGTGAGCTGTCATTTACTTAATCCAAGTTGGGATAAACCGATTGTCACCATCTCTAGTAATCGAAATACTCACTACTATTCAGCAGAAGTAATGAATGAACAGTCGGCTGCATTAGGAAGAGCATGTAGAAAGGCAATAGAAGAAAGTGGAAAGAAAGTAGTGCTAGTAAGTAGTCATAGTCTATCACATAGGCATTTCACCACTGAAGCCCCATTACCTGAAGATATGAGCAAAGAACATATCTACAACCATAGTAACTACGTTTGGGATATGAAACTGATTGAAATGATGAGAGAAGGAAAGATGAAACAAGTAGTAGACATTCTACCAGAGTATACTGAACAAACTATCGCTGAGACAGATGCTGGAGCCTTCACTTGGATGATGTCGGCTCTGGAATTTCCTCAATATCCTGCAGAAATCTATGGTTACCAATCTGTAATTGGGACTGGAAATTTAGTTGCATCTTGGGATCCAAATGAACAAACAAGAGAATTGGTTCTCTAGGTGATTATATGGAAGAAGAACCAATTTTGTTTGGAATTTACTGCCCACCTCATCCTCACCCATTACTATGCCCTGATGGAAATCAAGGATATGGAAATTTAAGACAAGCCTTTGAAAACTGCGCTAAAAAAATCGAAGAAAGTGATGCCGATCTTATTTTGGTGTATTCCACTACATGGCCAAGTGTAATAGGGCACCAAATTCAAGCATTAGAAAATCCGATATGGACTCATGTGGATGATGATTTCCACTATCTTGGAAGTATGCCATATGAATTCTCGATAGATGTTGATTTTGCAAACTCGATGAAAGATGCTGCTGTAGCAAGGGGACTCTATGCCAGAACTGTAGCATATGATGGATTCCCTATAGACACAGGTTCTGTAGTAGCACTTAGTTTATTGAATCCTGAAAATAGGATACCTGCTGTTATTCTTTCTAGCAATATGTATGCCAACAGATCGGAGACCATTGTGTTAGGTAAAGCCGCTCGAGATACTCTTCATGCACAAGGAAAAAAGGCAGTAATAGTAGTTGTATCTAGCCTCTCGAATAGAATGTTTACTGAACATATTGATCCTTCAGAAGATAGAATACACTCTCAGAAAGATGATGATTGGAATCAGAAAATTTTGGAATTCTTTGCTGATGGAAGATTAGAAGATTTGAGTCAATTGAGTCGTGACATACATGGTCAAATACGTGTTCAAAAAGTTGTTGCGTACAAGCCAGCTTGGTTTATGGCGTCTACAATGGGACAACATAACAACTACGATGGAGAAGTGTTGGCTTATGAGCCATTACACGGAAGTGGTGGTGCAGTAATTACACTCACTCCATCGGGAGAATCTATCGGAGACAAAGAGTTTGATGAAGACGATGTAGAATACTACCACGGCGATAGAAATGTTCTGGATAAGGGGATGTTAGAATAAGTTCGGATGAAGATGTGATAGTTTCCAAAAATGCACCAGTTGCTGTTGGAGCATACCCTCATGCTCGACGTGTGGGTGATTTTGTTTTTCTCAGCGGAGTAGGACCACGACAACCTATTACCAATGATATCCCAGGTGGCCCGATTAAAGATGAAGATGGAAATCCGTTAAATTATGATATACGCGCGCAAACTGAAGCATGTATCTTGAATATTGAAGCGATTCTGAAATCCAGTGGAGCAGAATTAGGAGATATTGTCGACGTGACATCTTTTCTAATCAATATGGACAGAGATTTTGAAGGCTATAACGAAGTTTATGCGAGATTCTTTACCAATATACAAGCCACTAGGACCACTCTCGCGATATCTGCGCTTCCTACTCCTATCGCGGTTGAAATGAAGGTAATTGCGAATTTAAGGTGATATTTTGGATAGAAGACCATTTGTAGATATTTCGCAATTATTCGATTTCTCTTCTATGATGAAAAAATCTGTAGGATCTTTTGGTGCTGTAATTTTATCTCTATCAGCAATGGTCGGAAGTGGAATTTTTGTATTGCCTGCCTTAGCAGGAAAAGAACTGTATCAAGCAAGTGGCTATATTGAAAATTCTTATGCCGCTCTTTGGTTAGCTTACGTTCTAGCTGCTGTAGTAGTGATACCTGGTGCTATTTCAAAGGCAGAATTATCTTCAGCAATGCCAAAATCAGGAGGCGCATATGTGTACATTGAACGAACATTTGGGCCTATTGTAGGTACAATCTCAGGATTGGGATTATGGGCGTCTTTCATGTTAAAGTCTTCATTTGCATTAATTGGATTTAGTGCATATGTGGTTGCAATTCAAGGAATATTAGGTATAACATTCGATGAGAATGCAGCTAAAATATTGGCAATTTTGATTCTGATAATTGTGACAGCAATAAACATCAGAGGAGTCAAACTATTGAAGAAAATACTTACTCCAATTATTCTTTTTGCTGTGTCTATGGTTCTACTTATTTCTATTCTAGCATTCTCAAATGGAACGGCATCTTCGCCTACATTACCCTTTGATGCGGCAATCAATGTGATGAGTAGTACCAGTGGATGGAAAGGGCTAGGATCAGCTACTGCGTATGTTTTCCTAGCATATGTAGGCATAATCAAAATAGTTGCAGTAGGAGAAGATGTAATTGAGCCAGAAAGAAACTTACCTATTGGAATGTTCTATTCTCTTGGAATTGCGATGCTAATATATGCAGGAATTTCGTACGCACTGTTCGCAGTTTTTAATGGGTCTGATTTAGGTATAGGCAGTAGCGGTTATCCTTCAAAATCACCAATATATTCTCTCGCACTTGAGGTAGGGGGTAGCACTATTGCGTTCATTATCGCTATACTTGCAATTCTTACAATGAGTGGAGGCGGTTTGACGGGGCTTCTGGGAGCATCAAAATTCCCTTTTGCGATGAGTCGGGACAAACTTCTCACTAAAGAACTAGAGAAAGTACATCCTATCCATGAAACGCCGCATCGCTCAATCTATGCTACTAGCATATGTATGGGACTTGTGATTATTTTCCTTGATGTTGAGTATGTCGCAAAATTAGCTTCTGGATTCATGGTAATGATTTTTACAGCCGTAAATGTATGTGTAGTTATTCTTAGAAGAGTCGAAAAACAGCACACTTGGTATAAACCAAGATATCCATTTTACTCTAGCATATTAGTACAATATTTCGGAATAATTTCAACACTAATACTTCTTTATCTGATGGGGACTGTAGCGATCATAGGGGCTGGAACTGCAATAATTTTAGGCCTAATATTGTACAGATCTTATGGGAAAAATCATGTTACAATTACAGAAAGACCATGGGACACATTTGTTTCGCAGATTAGTAACAATGATTCTGAGTTAACTAAAGCAGTGATTGCATTCAATGATGTAGATTTAGACAATAATAATGAGTTGAATCTCCAGCAATTTACTACAGCAATCCAATCCCTGGATTGGTTACCTTCCGAAAAAGAAATTATCAGAGATTACTTCCATCTGTTAGACAAAAATGATGACGGAATTTTAGACATAGATGAGTTCTTGATGGTAATTAGGACCATGTCATTAGAAGAAGAATGACATCCGCTCTATTGAAACCTAATAGAGGAGTCCCAATCAAGGGGAACGCGCATGTCAGTAGCAGGTAAGGCACGAAAAGTCACCACGAACACACTCCAAGAAATGAAGCGTGCAGGCGAGAAAATCACAATGCTGACAGCATATGACTACTCTCTAGCTAGGTTAGTCGATCAAGGAGGAGTGGATGTTATTCTCGTTGGAGATTCTGCTTCAAATGTAATGGCTGGAAATGATACAACAGTTCCGATTACTCTAGATCACATGATTTACCATGCTCAATGTGTTTGTAATGCAGTAGATAGGGCATTAATTGTAGTTGATATGCCATTTGGAACCTACCAAGGAAACTCAAGACAGGCATTAGATTCCGCAATTCGAATAATGAAAGAGAGTAGAGCACATTCTGTAAAACTTGAAGGCGGAAGAGAAGTTGTTGAATCGATTGAAAGAATACTTACTGCGGGGATACCAGTAATGGGACATCTTGGCCTAACTCCTCAATCTATCTATAAATTCGGAACATATACCGTGAGAGCTAGAGAAGATGAAGAAGCAGAGAAATTAATTGAAGATGCCAAAATGTTGGAAAAAGCGGGATGTTTCGCTATAGTTCTTGAGAAAATTCCTGCTAAATTAGCTAAACAAGTTTCAGAAACAATTTCAATTCCAACTATTGGAATTGGTGCAGGTTCAGATGTCGATGGACAAGTGTTAGTATTACATGACATGTTAGGAATTACAATGGACTTTAGTCCTAGATTCCTGAGACGATATCTCAATCTTGAAAACGATATTCGGAATGCTGTAGGAAAATATGTCTCTGATGTAAGATCTCACGATTTCCCGAGTCCTGATGAACAATATGAATGAACATTTTACGAGTATTTTTGGATTAGTTTTTCTGTGTAGTATCTCTCTTAAATGTAACATTTGTTGAGTCTCCATGAATACTCAAACGTAGTACACATACCGCTAAGGATGCGGATAAGATGAACAAAACAGCACCAGTGTAACCAGGCGTTCCAATTCCTACTCGGATAATCACTGTAGAAAGAACGAACCCTGTATTTCGAGCAAGCTGTGGAAAATCAAATATGTGCTTGTAAGAAACAAGCAGAATGATAATATCTGAAACGATGAGCCAGGTGAAGAAATCAGAGAAGAATACACTACGGCTTAGACTAGTCTCCCCATCAAGAACACCCATTGACCATGATGTAAATGAGTACATAGCAACCAAAACATAGATTATTACTAGCCCGCAGGCCAGGTTTTTCTTTTGCATTACAAATGCTTGGATTGAATCATCTTGTTGGCTAATATCCACTGAAATTACAGTTTGAGAACGGAAATACAGTGATGTTGCAAACAATATGACGAATACAAGTCCTTCCATGGCAATAAAGGCAATATCTGAATCGATCCCTGCATCAGAGACTCCAATATCTGAAAGATTTTTGAAAATGTCACGGACAACTAGAAGCGTAACAACTTCGAATTGTTTTCCAATTGAATTTGAAAATGATTCAGGAATAGCTCGGATTAACTCATACACTTCGTATGCAAGGATGATGGAAAATGGTGTATAGAGTGCATCAAGATATGAGTCAATGAACGGAATAAGTTCGATAGATTCAAGTGAACCAAAATCATACAATAAGCAAAAAAAGAGATGGACGAAAAAACCAATAATTGCAAAATTAATAGCCAATTCTCTAAGCACTTTATCGGTCGACTGACCAAGTACCAATTCATGGAATCCTGATAGGTTCACATTTTTCGATTTGATGTGTACTGTAAATATGGTTGTTCTGTAGCATCAGGTTACCCTGAAAGACGTTAATTCAGAGTAGATTCATTATGCTGATTCAGATTTATATCGATGTTAATACAGATTTATCAAGTAAATTTGCAAAAGTATTGAAAATATACACTACCATCCTGTATCCCATTCTTCCTCAAAATCATCTGCCTTATTTGATGACGTTTCTAATTGATTGGAGCGGTAGGATTCAATCTGGAGCTTCGTCCAACCAGCAGACAATAATTGTTCATCAGACCAATTAGATAGATCGTTCCCCTGAACAGGAGATGATTCGGTGGCAGAACTTGGTAACTCCGAACTCATCAATGGGCGACTAGGATTTTCAATCGAGAGAGATTTCGACTCTAATTGAATTGTAGAAGGTACTGGAGCAACTGGAGGGGGAGAATATGTTGTTTCAATCTCAGAAGTTTGTGGAATTATTTCTTGAGCTTCTAATTTTCTTTCATTGATGATCTCTTTTGTTTTTCGATCTGCTGCAAGAAGAACCCCCAATATCATCAGTAAAACGATTACTCCTCCAAAGATTGCAGCCCCAGCATCTGAGCCGAATAAACCATCCATCAAAGTAGGTTCGATTGTGATATATTCTAATCCATACCCTTCATCATATGTTCCTTGTAAACGAACCTCGCCTTCTCCTTTCAAATCAAGAATCCAACGACCGTCTATACATTCCATTACACCTGCATCTGTTTCAAATTCCACTGCACACACTGCTATTGTTACCTTGTTGTCAGCAATATCGTATGCTCTTACCTCAATTTCTACAGAATTTCCTTGCTTCAATTCTCCTTTGATATCAAATTCAAGTGAATGAGGTGGACCAGGTAAAACACTAACCAATATTTCCCAAGACACCTCTCCTACNGATGCAATTAACTGAACTGTACCTACTCCTTCTGCAGAATAAACGAAATTCCCAGTTCCAACAGAGGATGCTTCAATTATACCAAATCCTTCCGGAACAGTCCAATCTACATCAAAAGGATATGACGAACCCGCTAAATCAAAGCCATTTACTGTCAAATTTAATTCAGAACCAGTCTCAACAGAAAGTGCCAAATCACCATCAGATCTAACTTCTATTGAAGACGGAGTTCCTTGTTCCACTTCTATTGTGGCGGATGTAACACGAGAACCTAGTGTAGCAACTATTCTGTGTTGACCTGGCATTGAAGGCGTGAAAAAATTAGTATCTGAATTGATGGATGAATCTGGAGATGCGCCTTCTATTATTGACCACTCTAAACCTGTTAAATCTACAGGATTTCCATCGGCATCAAATCCTTGAGGATTGAGATCAAACGGGACATCTACAGGTATAGTCAATGAATGGCCTGAAATTTCTAATAAAATCAAACGGCCAGATTGAACCACAAAACTAATTGAAGCCGTGCGAATAATTGAGGGGGTTATAGGGTCGTTGGCTTCTGCTGAAACAGTGATTAATCCTTGAATTGAGGCATCAAAAAGTACTGATTCTCCAATACTTGAATTTAGACCCGTCACTGTATTATCTACTTCCCAGGTTGAATTTGCAGACCAACGATTTCCACGAATATCTTCCCACATCGCATTAAGAATAATTTCATCATCGGCAGTAATTTGATCTAGGGGCGTAGAAGAGGATATTGCCAATCTTCTAGCCGAACCATGAGAAACATTTACTTCTAATTCCGCTGAAAAACCCCCATCTCTTACAATCAAAGTTTGATTACCATCTTGATTAGGAGTCCAACGAAAACCATCACCCTGTAACATTTCTAATACTGAACCTTCTGGTAAGGTCCAATTACTCGTTGGAACAACTATAGCTTGGCGATATCCTTGTTCATCAACTCGTTCCAATATCAGGTCGATTGATTCATCAGCAGTAACTTGAATATCACTTGCAGTCAACTCTAATCCTACTACTGTACCAATTACTACTGTAATTGAAACCGTTTTGTTTACATTTCCAGAACAAACCCAAACAGAGGCACTGCCTAATCCAGATGGAGAGAAGCGAAATTGTTCAGAACCCAATTGCACTGTTGTTCCTCCATTAGCCCCCATTTCATAACCAGCAGAAATGATATTTCCAGAACTATCTTTCAAAGAAAATGAAAAATCTTGAACCTCATCAGCAGATAGAATCACTGGGCCGGGCGGAAGTATTTCGATTGATTGAACAGCAGTACTTCCAGCACATGATCTGGCAGAAGTAGATGAGGAGGAAGATAAATCTGCTAAATTATCATGTACAGATAGCGAAGAAATTAGCAAGATTGCTAATAGGCATACCATTATTCTAGGCGAGTCCACGTTCCTACCTCATCGACTTGCCAATAACTTGTGTTGCCCATGCCATCATGATACCACCCAGTTTGTCCTTGAGTGGTCCCATCGCAAGCCAACATCACACCTGAAGAGACTGATGCTTGTTTTTCTTCAGTTTCAACTTGATTAGGTTCTGGTTGAGAATTTTCTACTTCATCTAACCCCTTTGGACGAGGAGGAGCCGATATAGGATCAGTGACAGGTGGTTCAAAATTAGATTGAGGTTGAGTGGAGGCTTGAGATTGTTGAATAACTGAGTTTGTTGCACCCATTGCAACCATATTAGCAGAATTTTGCCTTGCTTGAGATGCACCCCATGATGGAGCCATACTTGAAGAAGAACGATGTCTACCTCTCCTGTGAGAAGATGTAGAAAATGCAGAAGAAGGAGGAGCGCCAAAAGCCACACCAGCAGGAGGAGGAGAAGGACTAGAACGATCTTCAGATATTGTATCTTCTTCTCGTTCAAATATTTCTTCTTCTTCATTTCTGAATTTAGGTAAAATAACAAGCATTATTGCAAGAAGAAAAACGACCGAAACGGAACCAAGGGCCATTCTTCCCATATTTGTGTCAGTTAATTTTGAGAGAGCACTAGGCGTTGCAGAAACAAAAATAGTTTGTTCCAGTTCTAGGTACTTTACTGTAATTGGAACATTTTCTCCATAACCAT